>JACCDQ010954154.1_pt1 | contig 21107 bp, 19 predicted proteins | sample 7446031 | NCBI WGS metagenome assembly JACCDQ01 (sample SAMN15323442, study PRJNA562643) | freshwater metagenome | isolation source: river surface water | place: USA:Blue River Watershed | collected 2017-08-17
TCCCAGTACTATCTTGGTTTACATTCAAACCACTATTTATAAAATAATCGTATGAAAAAAATAGGTTTATTCGCTGTTCTTGCAGCAATTGTTGGGTTTGGTTTTGTGAATTCATGCGCAAAAGATAAGGTTCCAGTTATTACGACAACTCCTGATTGTGTAGATACTATTCACTTCGCTACACAAATTGCTCCTATGATTCAAGATAATTGTTTGGGATGTCATGATACAGGTGGTTCGTTGCCGACGTTGACAAATCATAGTGAAATTTCAGCAAGTGCTACAGCAGTTTTAAGTACTTTGCACGGAACACCCCAATTAATGCCACAAGGAGGACCAGCATTGAATGATACATTGATTCAACAATTCACTTGTTGGATTTCACAAGGAAAATTAAATAATTGATAAAAAGATGAAAAAAGTAATTGTTTTTGTTTCTGCAGCAACGATGCTAATCGTAGGGATGTCAGTTGGATCAATTGAATCGTACACTATTGAAAAATACAATGGTGGTTTACACAAAAATGCAAATGGCTCTCCTGTCGGACAAACTGGAGCTCCCGGTGAAACAAATTGTACTTCTTGCCACGCTGGCTCCGTTCAAGCTGGTGCAACTGAAAATTCGCTAATTGTTGCTCAAGGAATTACTCCAGTTTCTGCTTATGTTCCAGGCGCAACATATAACGTTGCTCTGCAAATGACTTCTAGTCCAGCAAAGAAAGGTTTTCAAGCAACTGCTCTAACTGCGGCAAGCGATATGGCAGGAACTTTTGGAGCTGGAACAAATACAGCAATTTCAGGTACAACGCGCAAATATGCTAATCATAAAAGCACAAGTAACACAAGCGCAACAGTTGCTTGGTTATGGACATGGACAGCACCAGCAACGGATGTTGGCCCAGTAACGTTTTATGTCGCTACGAACAAAGCAAATGGTAATTCAACCAATTCTGGTGATGTAATTTACCTTTCTACACATGTGTTCAATTCTACATTAGGTGTTGAAGAGGCAGCAAATGACGTAGCAACGAATTTTACTGCCGGCTACTCACCAGAGAACAAATCGATTGTATTGGATTTCAATTCCATGAGCGTTGGAGAAATGTATTTGAATCTGATTGATTTAAATGGAAAATCAGTGTTTGTTTCAAACCTTGGTAACTCAATAATTGGTCAAAATAAACAAACTATTTCGGTTCCAAGTGAATTAAAATCGGGAATTTATGTGGTTAATTTCTTTGTGGGTAACAAGGCCATGTCTGCAAAAGTGATGATCTAATTTATTCGTATTGATAGCAAAAAAGGCTTCACAAACGTGAGGCCTTTTTTTATGAAATTCGTTTCGTAACCAATTCATTGACTTTCTTGTAGAATTGATAAGGTTGATAGGTTCTCCATTCAATATCTTCAAGTTCACCTCCCATCACAAAGTAATGATCGATGTGAATGCGCTCAAATTCGTTGATTACATGGTCATGAAAATTAACCATCGCTATCCAACCCTCTTCAACATCATCAAACCATTCTTCGTAGTAACAATCGTCCGAATAATGAAAGTTTAAGACGTTTTCACCAATTAAAATGAATTTATTAATTCCTTCATCTATCATTGGTTCTATAATATCGCGTTTTAATGTCATGATATCGTTTTCGATGGCATCATTCCATTCTCCAATCAATTCAATAATGGCAAATTGATCATCGTATTCACAATAAAGAATTTTAATGAACAAAGTTGGCGAGCCTATTGCGTCCCACTGTGGATGAATGTAAAAATTATAGACCGTATTGTCAAAGTTGAACTCGCTATATTCGCGCTCATAGAAAGGAGATGAGGGATCTTCTGAGGCAATATACAAATTCCTCCAACCATAAAAAGGCTCAATTAAATGCATGTTCAAAAATAGTGAACTTGGCACATTATATGCTATGTCCGCGTGAAATAAATTATATGTATTTTTGATTTGTATTGCAAATTTGAATGCATTCGCTTAAAAACAAACAACATGAAAAAGATTTTTGGATTTTTAGTTTTAACACTTGTGTTAGTCGCTTGTGGAGGTAACAAAGATGGTCGACCTTTACAAGATTATGTTTCTGCCTTTCTGAATGGAAATGAAACAATTGTTGCCTTTGGTAAGGCTGATTTAAATACCATTTTGAATAAAACGGAATACAAGAAAATCCCAAAACTTGGAGTTGCTATTGATATTGAAGTACAGGATTTCAAACGTAGTTTAAAATTGGAAACACCAGTTTTCTTTGCAGTTGAAGGTCCAATGGATGAGGATGGTACTCCAAAAACAACTTATGCATTTTTTGAAGTGACAAACGCTGATTCGTTGGTTGGTAAATTAAAACACCAAGGTTTTGATATGAACAAAGAAGGTGATATCGACTATTTTGAAAGTGGAGATGTGTGCCTTGGGGTTCGCAACAACTTGGCAATTTTAATTACGAAAAAAGGAGAATTCGATGGTAAATTAATGTTGACAGATGCATTTGACAAAACTACGAATGATGTTTCTGAAGGTAAAATTGATGAATTGTTAGCTGCAAAAGGTGATGTTGTTCTTGGAATGAGTGTTGCGAATTTATATAAAACATCAAACACTGATTTATCTAAATTAAGTGAAGATAAACAAGCTGAATTGACAGAAATGGTCAATGATTCTTATGTTCAAACTGCGATGTCGTTCGAGAAAGGAAAAGTGGTGATTGAAACGAAAAACTTATTTTCTGATGAGTTAAAGGAAAAGTTGTTCTTTAAAAATGACGCATCAGCTGGAGTTGTAAAAAAATTAGGAACTGGTAATCCAACATTAGGATTCGCGATGAACCTTGACATGAAAAAAATGCAAGCATTCATTGATGAATACGCACCAACTGCTATGAGTGAAATTGGAGAGATGCTTGGAGGAGAATTCCAAATGGCACTTGCAATGGGAGGAAAAGATGGTCTTGCTGGCTTGTTAAGTGGTCAAGTTGGAATGGTGATGGTTGGAAATTCTAATCCAAACGAAGGAATGTCAGATTTCAATATCTACGTCGGAATTGGTAAAAATGGACAAATGTTCGCGAGCGGAGCAAAAAGCATGTTGGAAATTGGAATGGCGCAAGTTGATTTGGATACGAAAGGAATTGCGGCATACAGTAATGCGAGTTTTGTTCCTCAAGCTGGAAAGCGTTTAAATGTTCCAAAGGGATGTGAGATTTTTGGTAAAAAAGGAATCACAGCGTTTATCAATTTGGAAGGTGTGGATTTGTCATCTTTCGAATTTGAGGAAGAAGCGAAAATCATTTACCTTGTGAAATATGTGACGTTTGAAATGGATGAGAATGGAAGTAAAATTGTTATCCAAGCGAAAGATGGAAAAGAAAACATGCTGAAACAAGCGATGGATGTGATGATTGAAGAATTTTCAGGAAAGATTGGAAATATGGCAATTTAATAGTTCATGTTAAGAAACAAAAAAGCCCCGTATTGCGGGGCTTTTTTTATGGGAATAAATTTCTTAATTGAATGCCATGCAATCAAAAATATCTTCACATTGCTCATACACCATTTCATGCAAAATCAATTGTGAAGCAAGTGCCAGCTGCGTATAGTTTTGGGAGTTATTTCCAAAATCTGCCGCAGATGTTATCCACATTTTTGTGATAAGTTCTTGAGATCCTTCCTTTGGATTAATTTTATTTACAACAGCGGCAACATTCATCGCTCCAGCATGATAAACATGCAATACAAATAAACGGAACCATAAATCAGATTCATTGTATGCAATGTTGTGTGCGTTCAATATTTTTTTCGCTTCAGGAATACAAACGCGGTTCAATAAACGTGCTGCACCGTAAGCCGAACGATCGAAATCTTTGCGCTCGTCAACCGTTGAATTAACAGTTAACCCTTGCGCTCTTGCAACAGAAGGCATCAACTGAAAAGCGCCATAAGCTCCAACACTTGACTTTTTCAATTGGCCAGGACTTTCAATTAATAAGATTGCCTGAGCGTACCATGGGTCACAGCCATATTTTTCAAATGCTTCCACACCTTTCGACAAACTTGGATAAACCTCTTTGAACTTATAGAAATCATTTTTTCCAGTTGTCACATTGATTTGTGTCCCAGCAGCTAGAGAATATGCATTGCGCAAACTGTCTTTGAAAACAGCTTTTTGTGTTTCTGTTTGTCTCGACCAATCACGCATAGACATTTTGAGTAAAACCGTTCTGTTCTCTGCAACATTGATCAAACAAGAATCGGGAGATAAGCGCATGATTTGTTTCCAAAACTGTGGCTGAGGCAACATGTCCCAACGATCTTCAAAAATGGATTCTGCATGCATTAATGTGCTCAACGAGTTGTCGTTGTAGACTTGAATTTTCTCGTGATCCCACGATTTGTCGACTTGTGAAAATAAATGAATAGGCGAGGAGAGAAGCGCCAATAAAAAAAGTTTACGCATGATATCTGGTTATAACAGTTCTTGAATTTACAATTTTATCGCATTAAAGCAAGGGCATTTTTTGTTTTTAACAAAGATTTAAATGAAAACGAGTGGATCTTACTTGGTTACATTTGTCACAGTATCTTGAAAATTTCGTTGTAAATTTGTACATGCAAATGCTTAAAAAACTGTTCGGATTGCCCTTGATTGGTTTGGTGAAAATATACCAATACATTATTTCGCCTATCTTTCCAGCAACCTGCAGATACACGCCGACATGTTCTCATTACATGATTGAAGCAATACAAGTTTGGGGACCTTTAAAAGGAACATTTTTAGGTCTGAAGCGAATTGGTTCGTGTCACCCGTGGGGAGGACATGGTCATGACCCAGTTCCAGAAAAGAAGAAAAAGTAAAGACATAAAAAAAGGTGAATCACTACGATTCACCTTTTTGTTTTTATAAGATGTGAATTAACCTCTGTTGGCAATTCTAATTTCGTGCAATGTTGAGAAGAAAATTACACCGTAACCGCAAGCCAACATTAAATGGAAAGGCAACATACCTAAATCTCCATAAACGGCACGAATAACAGCTGTATATCCAAATACAACCATTAAGATTCCTTCTGCAATATTGATAATCGACAAACTCTTTTTGTCGTATTTGTTTCCTTTGAATTCACTTTTCTTAGAAACGTTGAATTTAGGTGTACGAACAAATGAACTTTTAATTCCTAAATAACCTTCGATAACGGCAACAGTGTTACTTAATGAAAGTCCCATTGAAACAATTAAGAATTGGAAGAAACGTCCAACGAAGCGGAAGAAAGAACTGAATCCATTGCTTGTTTTATCTCGGAAAGAATGCCAGTAATAGAACATCAAGAATACAGTACTGATGATGAAAATTCCCATGTATTGCAAAATGTAGTTCAAATCAGAGAAACTGTCTTTGATGTGCAATACAACCAAACTTAAAAGGGAAATCGTTAAAATGAAAACGAATACTGTTGAGTTAAACAAATGAGAAAGTCCGTGAACACGATCTGACATTTTTACTCCTTTCGCCGTTAAAAGTGTTTTCCACATTTTAACGAAACATTCAGCGCCACCTTTCATCCAACGGTGTTGTTGACTTTTAAGTGCTGACATTGTAATTGGCAACTCAGCAGGAGCAATAACATCCTCTAAGTATTTAAATTTCCAACCTTTAATTTGTGCACGGTAACTTAAATCTAAATCTTCTGTTAATGTATCGTGTTCCCATCCACCAGCATCTTCAATGCATTTTTTTCTCCAAACACCACCAGTTCCGTTGAAGTTGATAAAGTGCCCAGCTGAATTTCGTCCTCCTTGCTCAATTGCAAAGTGACCATTCAATCCAAATGCTTGAAGTTCTGTTAAGATAGAATAGTTTTTATTGATGTGTCCCCAACGTGTTTGAACGACTCCAATGTTATCATCTTGGAACGAAGGCATTGTTTTTTGTAACCAATCAGCATCTGGAATAAAGTCAGCATCGAAAATAGCGATAAACTCACCTTCCACACGATCCATCGCTGCATCTAATGCACCAGCTTTGTATCCAGTTCTATCAACACGATGAATGTGTTGAATGTTCACACCACGTGCAGCAACTTCTGCTACTTTTTTCGCAATCAAGTCTTTTGTTTCGTCAGTTGAATCATCAAGGACTTGAATTTGCAATTTATCTGCAGGATAATCCAAACGCGAAATTGTTTCAATGATACGATCAGAAACGTACATTTCATTGAACATTGGTAATTGAACCGTAACTTTTGGAGTTGTAGCAGGATCGTAAACAGGCTTCACTTCCGTTAATTTTTTCTTTTTATTTTTAACGTAAGCAATAGCCAAAGAAAGTTGTAGAACACTGTAAAAGAACACTAGCAACAAGCATAAACCGTAGATAGTCAAAACAATTTTGGCAACTAAATGTGACCAGAAATGTTCTTGAACATAAGGTTTTCCATTTTTCAAGGTTGTTGTGCGATCTCCCCAATTGAACAACCAAGAAACCTTTAATGAAGTTGTAATCGGTTGACCAAATTTATAACTGTCTTTGTGTTCTTCTTTTAATTCTAAACTTTGTTTAATGTCCATGTAATCTTTATCAATCACATGAAGTGTATATTTTCCTAGAGGAACATTTTTGAATTCGAAAACACCTTCATCATTCGTCTCTGTTTGGAACGTTTTTTTGTTATCGGCACTGCGTAATTCCAATTCAACCTCATCCGCCACATCAAGAGTGCGTTGATCTATCATTGTTCCTGTAACGATTTTTGAAACTTGCGCTTGTGAACTAACCGCAATAAGAAGGGCAAAAATTACAAAATGTATCTTTGTCATAAGGTTGATAAAATAATAGTAAATACCAAAGGCGACAAAGTTAGCTAAAATCAGTATTCTACGAAGCAATTTGCCGATTATTTGTTGCAATTTTTTTTGATGCACAAAATGTATCTTGAATTAAGCTAAATCCTTGTTAGTTATTGATTAAGGTTTGTTGATCTAGAGAAAAAGAAAATCCGTGATTCAAAACGGAATGCACCAAGTTGAATCACGGATTTTTAAGTATCAAATAGCGTGTTATTGCCAAACACCCATTTTGTTGAATTTTTCGATGCGGTCTTCGATTCGTTTTTCAGGCGCTTGAGGCTCTAATTCAGCTAAATATCCTTTAATCGCGTTTTTAACAATACTGAACATTTCTTCTTGGTTGCGGTGAGCTCCATTCAACGGCTCCATGATTACATCATCAACCAATCCATTTTTCTTCATGTCTGTCGAAGTCAATTTCAACGCATCAGCTGCTTTTTCTTTGAAATCCCATGATCTCCAAAGGATCGACGAACAAGATTCTGGCGAAATAACAGAATACCAAGTATTCTCAAGCATTACCACTTTATCTCCAACACCAATACCCAATGCTCCGCCTGATGCACCTTCACCAATGATAATACAAATAACTGGAACTTTCAAACGCATCATTTCGTAAATGTTTCGCGCAATTGCTTCTCCTTGTCCTCGCTCTTCAGCCTCCAATCCAGGAAAAGCTCCAGGTGTATCAATAAATGTTACAATTGGTTTGTTGAATTTCTCCGCCAACTTCATTAAGCGCAAAGCTTTACGATATCCTTCAGGATTCGGCATTCCGAAGTTTCGATATTGACGCATTTTCGTATTGATCCCTTTCTGTTGACCAATGAACATGACTGTTTGGCCATCCAATAACCCAAAACCACCAATCATGGCTTTGTCATCTTTTACTGAACGATCTCCATGTAATTCCTGAAATTGATTGTTCGTAATCGCATTGATGTATGCTAACGAGTAAGGACGATCTGGGTGACGCGACAATTGTACACGCTGCCATGGTGTTAAACCAGAAAATATTTCTTTTGTCTTCTCAACCAATACTTTTTCAAGCTCATTGATTTTGTCAGACATATCAACTTCTGTACTCGCACCAATTTCTTTGGTTTGCTCGATTTGTTCTTCCAACGCTTTAATCGGCTCTTCGAAATCTAAGTAAACTGCCATAATTCATTATTTTGAGGGGCGAAAGTTACAAAAATAGTTTAGTTCTTCTACTTTTGTTGTATGATATTATTTCCACCGGCAAAGATTAATCTGGGTTTGAATGTTCCTTTCAAGCGAGAAGATGGCTATCACGAAATTGAAACGTGTATGTACCCAATTCCGTTTTTGGACGTCCTAGAAATACTTCCAGCAGAGACTTTCTCCTTCCGTCAAACGGGTTTGGTCATTCCGGGAAATGACGCTGATAATTTGTGTGTTAAAGCTTATAATCTGATCAATGCACGCTATTCAATTCCTCCGGTTTACATTCATCTTCGAAAAGAAATTCCAATGGGAGCCGGAATGGGCGGTGGTTCGGCTGATGCTGCTTATGTGTTGAAAGGACTAAATGAAATCTTTGAATTAGAAATAGCGGAAGAGGAGCTTGAATTATTGGCTGGGGAATTGGGAAGTGATTGTCCGTTTTTTATCAAAAATGAAGCGCAAATTGCAAAGGGAAGAGGTGAAATCTTATCTCCTTGTGCTGTAACATTACATGGCTATTTCTTGAAAATTGTCAACCCGGGAATTCACATCGGAACAAAGGAAGCGTATGCTGGAATTCAATTTGGAACACTGACAAAATCAATCAAAGAAATTGTTGAAGGGCCAATTAGTGACTGGAAAAGTCTACTGAAAAATGATTTTGAAACAAATTGCTTTAAAAACCATCCATCGGTGGAAAAATTGAAAGCAGCTCTTTACATGGAAGGAGCAATCTATGCTGCCATGTCAGGAAGTGGTTCAACGATGTTCGGAATTTTTAACCATGAACCTTCGTTAACGTACAAAGATAAGAACGGATTTGTAGAAAAAATTGTGGCCTTATAAGGAGTATTTCACAATTCTTTTGGTTGACTTTAAGCCAGTATTCGATTCAAAAACCACCAAGTAAATTCCATCTGAAAGCTCTGATAAATCGATTGTTGTTGTTTCAAAGAAGCTGTTGAAGTTCGTCATTTCTTTACCTGTAAGATCAATTACCTTATAGTGGATTTCTTCCGAACTAACTACATTGATTTGAAGCATTCCAGTTGTTGGATTCGGGAATAAATCCAATTGCAATTCTTTGGGTAAATAATTCACATTCGCTTGACTATTCGGATCGGTTTCCAAATGCGAAATTCCTCCTAAATCTTGTCCAACGAATAAATCCAAATACGTATCGTTGTCGGTGTTATTTACCCAGAATGAGCTGTAAGCCCCAACATTCAAGTTGAGAAAATTGTCCGAAACAAGGTGAAAGGATGTTCCTGAATTCAAGTGGTTGTCAATAGAATCATAATAATGAAGTTTACCATCAACGCCTCCAAGAAATAAGTACGTTGTATCATTAAAATCAAAGAAATGAGGAACAGGAAATCCATCAGGAGAAGTTGTTGCGACATCAATGTTTCCAAGCGTGTCATTTACCAGCGAAAAACTAGGAACATTCGTCGTTCCAATGTTTTCATAATAGGCAATTTCACCTGTTTTCTTTCCTAAAAGCAAATCCAATTTACCGTCTTTGTTCAAGTCAAATAATTGCGGACTTCCATATTGTCCGGCAGAAATAATGTTTCCAAGGTTGTCTTGGTAATTCGTAACAACTGGAGCAAACGTGATTCCGCCCGTTATGCTGATGTTTTCGTAAAACACCAGTGTTCCATTTTCAATACCGATTAACATGTCTGGGTCGCCATCTGCATCTATGTCTCCGAAAGTTGGAATCATGCGAAGTCCAAGTCCAGCCGTACTTAAATTCATAAAATCGTCATCAATCAAGGTGAAAAAAGGATTAATTGCTGTTCCCGTATTTTTGTAGTAAGCAATACTTCCTTCTTTGCTTAAGGGCGCTTTGAATCGGTAGAAATTACTCACTAAAAGGTCTTCCAAACCATCTTGATTGATATCCACAAAAACAGGAACAGAACCCGTTCCATGCTCAACCATTTCGTTTTGAAGAAAGGCATTAGTCTGGTAAACAAAGGTTGGATTCGTTGCAGTTCCCATGTTTTTATAATACCAAATACTCGTTTCGTTTTCAGAGACATTTTTCGCGTTAGCACTGACAATTAAATCCTTTTTTCCATCAAAGTCAGTATCGACGTAAAATGCTGCAGGAAACATGGTCATGTTAACTGGTTGCGAATTACTTGGAAAAGAACTGTCAACGCTGACCATCATGGAATTCGTGTTTGGAGCTGTTCCCCCGTTCAGCAGCAAATTCAAGTTGTTAAACGAAACATCACCAAGTACCAAATCCATTACACCTGAATGATCATAATCCAATGCTAGAACGGTAGAACCAGAGTGTTTTGGTTCTGCTGTCGTAGGTTTTTTCTCAACGGCATTTGAGCTGGTAGGTAATTCTGCCCCTGGAACATTTCCACTTCCACAAGGCGAATTGGTGTCGTTGAGGTAAAGTGAACTTGTATTTAAATCTTCTCGAAATCCGCCCCAACATTCATTCTTCAAAACAAACTCTAAAGAATCCGGAACACCATATAATTCCATACTTTGGTTCTGATGATACTGCATATGTTCACCTCCAATGTGATAGGTTAATACATCAATATCGCCATCGAAATCAACATCAACTATCGCAGGAATATCAGCTGAACTCACATATAAATTTAGGTTCATTCCCCAATTATCTGAATACAATAAATCTTTTGCGACTTCCCATTGTAAACCTGTAGCAAGGCCTCCCGTATTTTTATAGACCTTAATTCCACCAACACCATAACAGAACAAATCTTTTTTACCATCGTTGTTGTAATCGACCATTGTTGCTCTGTAGCGAATGTCGGATGGAAATAGGTTGTCTGTGTTGTGTTTTAATACGTATCGATTTTCAGAGTTAATAAATTCCTTTGTGAAAACACGTATATTATCACTGCTGCGATCAAAGACAAAAAGATCTAAATCACCATCAAAATCAAAATCAAAATCGGAAACTTGCACATAATTTAAACCTCCTGCCCACGGCATTTGTAATGTGTCATTTCCAACTTTTACACCAATTTCATTCGAATATTCAAAATTAAATTGTGCATTTAAGTTGTTGAATGAGAATAAAATAATGCAGATTTGGAAGATGTTTTTCATTTTAATCGCCTAATAAACGTTTTATTTGTACCAGTTAGAATTCCAAGAAAGCATGTAATCAGTGATTCTTGAAAGGCAACTTTATACCTGCAAATTAGTCAATTGTCGTAAACAATTAGAAAAAAATGAAAAAATTAACGCTTCTCCTATGTTTAATTAGTGCATCATTCTCTTATGCGCAAGACAGTATTTCTGTACTGTTCATTGGTAATAGTTATGTGTACGTGAATGACCTTCCGACAGTCTTCAGTAATTTAACAACTTCATTGGGCGACATTGCAACTGTCGATTCAAAAGCGTCGGGTGGATTTACCTTTCAAAATCAGTTGAATGATCCAGCAACGCATACAAAAATTCATGCTCGACCATGGGATTTCGTTGTTTTGCAAGGTCAAAGTCAAGAGCCTTCATTTCCAACTTCACAAGTGAATTCATCTACTTTGCCACCAGCTATTGCTTTGGCAGATAGCGTTTATGCCAACAATTATTGTTCGCAAGCCATGTATTTTATGACCTGGGGAAGACAAGTTGGTGATCCGCAATGGGATTCAATCAATACTTTCGACAAAATGAATGGTCGTTTGCGTGACGCGTATGTGCGAATCAGTGATTCTGCGCAAGGTTGTGTCGCTCCCGTAGGAGTTGCTTGGAAATACGTGCGAGATAATTTTCCGACCATCAATTTATACCAAGCCGATGGATCTCATCCAAGTGTTGAAGGAACGTATTTAGAGGCGTGTACCTTTTATGCTTCTAGTTTTCGAAAACCATCTACGGGTGCAACTTACACCGCTGGATTAGATGCAACGACTGCGTTGAAATTACAAACAGCTGCTGATTTAGCGGTATTGGATAGTCTTACTACTTGGTATTTACGTCCGAAAGAGGAAATTGCCATTGCTGATTTTCACGTGATTCAAAACGGCACATCGCTACAAGTGGTAAATGACAGTTGGCGGGCAACAGATTATTCGTGGGATTTTGGTGATTTGTCAACATCCTCGTTTGTGAATGGAACACATAATTATTCAAATCCTGGAACGTATTCCGTTCAATTGATTGCTTCGAACGAATGCGGAAGCGATACATTAGTGATTACTGTTCAAATTGAAGCTTCTGGCTTGAGCGAATTGTCACAAGAGCAATTATTGGTGAAACAATTGGGAGAAGGGCGATATGAATTGCAGGCGAAAAACCAAGCATTCACATCTGACATTCAATTAGTAGGCATTGATGGAAGAAGTTTGAAACTGGATGTAACATTCGTGAATGAACATACGGTTGAAATCGATTTGTCAAAATATCCGAATGGAACGTATTTCCTTCAATTCAGTTGTGATAATCAGTTGTACAGTCAGAAAATAATGAGGTAATAAAAAAGGGCGGTGATTCCGCCCTTTCTTTTTATTAAATGAATTCGATCAAATCTTCCTTCGATTTACGAACTTTTGCAAAGTGTTGTGTCGCATCTTCTTCAGATCTGTAACCAATTGGACAAACAACAGAAGCATGTAAGTTTTTCTCTTTCAAACCAAGCACTTCGTCATAGCCAGCAGGATCATAACCTTCCATTGGAGTTGCGTCAATTTTCATAGTCGCACAGGCATGTAACAATTGTCCTAAAGCAATGTACGCTTGTTTGCTGTTCCAAATTTGTTTTCTTTCAGTATCTAATTGACTAATTGTGTTTTTCATAAAATCACTGTAGCCTTTCAAGTTCTCAACTTCCATTCCACGCGTACTAGCAGTATTTGTAATGTGCGCATCAATGTGTGTTTCGTTAACATCAATGTATGAACACAAAACAATTAGGTGAGAAGCGTCTGTAATTTGTGTTTGTCCCCACGATTTTTCTTTTAATTTCTCGCGAACTTCTGGATTCTCAATAATTAAGAATTTGTAAGGTTGTAAACCATAAGAAGAAGGAGTCAATCGTAATACTTCTAAAAGTGTTTCTAAGTTTTCTTGTGATACTTTTTTCGAACTGTCGAATTTTTTTGTTGCGTAACGCCAGTTTAAATTGTCAATGATTGTTTTCATGTATGTTATTTATTTAGTTAAAATGCCATTGGAACTTCAATAGCAACGATTGTACTTTCTTTTGTCACTTCAATAGAAGCGGTAGTTGTATCCCAAACACCTAAAGCGTCCCTTTGTTTCAATTGTTGATTAGAAATTGTCGCTTCGCCTTCTACTAGCATTAAATAAACGCCATTTCCTTCAGCTTTCAAGGAGTAGTCAATTTGCTTTCCAGCTTCCAATTTCGCCATCGAAATCCAAGCGTCTTGATGGATCCACGTTCCTTCATCGGCTTGTGTTGGACTCACCAATTGCAAGAAGTGATTGTGCATTTTTGCTGTATCCATTCTGAATTGATCGTATCGTGGCGTGACGTTTTGCTTGTTTGGGAAGATCCAAATTTGAAATAAGTTCAACTCTTCTTTCGAAGGATTAAATTCACTGTGTAAAATTCCAGTTCCAGCACTCATCACTTGGATTTCACCGGTTTCAATGATGGATGAATTGCCCATGCTGTCCTCGTGCTTAATTGAACCTTTTAATGGAATGGTGATGATTTCCATGTTGTCGTGCGGATGCTTTCCAAATCCTGCGTGACCAGTGACAATATCGTCGTTTAACACGCGAAGTGCTCCAAAATGAACTCGATCTGGATTGTACCAACTAGCGAAACTAAATGAGTGTTTTGCGTTGAGCCATCCGTGATTAGCATGACCGCGGCTTTCTGCTGAATGAAAAATTGTTTTCATAATTGTCTATTTTGTTACCGAGAGAAAATGCTGTTTATCACTATAAATTGTCTGGCTCTCGGCAGAATTGTTTGACAAAGATAATAGTTTTCATTGAAATAAATACCATGGTAAATAAAATTTAATAAAAAAGTCCGAAAATAGTTTCCGGACTTTCATTAGGAGGTTTATTTTTTTAATTCTTCAAGCTCTTTCTTTAATTGATCAACTTCCGCATTCAATTCTTTGATTGCTTCAATCATAACGGGAACTAACTGAATGTAATCTACAGTTTTATACAAAGTGTCATCGCCAGAATTGTTGAAAATTGCTTTTTCGCTAACCATTTCTGGAAAGACCTTTTGCAAATCTTGAGCGATCACACCGTATTGTTCTCGTTTTTTGAACTGCAACTCTCCACCAAATTGTTGAGATGGGGTCGTGATTGTGTAATGTGTTCCTTGAAGTAGGGATAATTTCTCCAAAGCACCCGTGATAGGAACAATGTTTGATTTCAAACGTCTATCAGAGGCTGTAAACCACCCACCAACAGAATAACCAGCGCCATCAACACCTAAGTCAGCCGTGAAATAACCGGCCCATCCTGTGGTAACATTGCTTGTTTGTCCATAAACTCCATTGAATCCATAACCGTATGTTCCAATTCCAAGTGATGGAGCTGTTCCAGTAGCAGCGCTATTGTTGTAACCATAAACACCAAATCCCTGAGCATTTTGGGATGTTCCAACAACACCATTGAAGCCAATTCCTGAAACACCTGAACCTCCAGTTGTGCGCAAGTTTGAACCATAAACTGCAGCAGAACCTGTTGCCGTTGAAGGAATTTGTCCAGCAACACCATAACCTGCGCCGGAGTTATTTCCCAAAATAGCAGAATTACTTGCTGTTGAACTATTTGTATTTGCCTGAATTGCAGCGAAGGTATTTGCAGCACTTGTACTTTCAGCGCGTAATCCAACTCCAACGCCTGTCATGTTTGCCAATACTGCCGTTGAGTTAGCAACGCCACTATTTACTTCTAAACCTGTTGTATTTGTGCCAGCATTGTTAATTTGAACCGCTCCAGCATCTGTTGTAATTGATCTTCCTAATCCTGCTCCTCCTTGATCGTATGATTGATCCAAGGTATTGCCAGAAGCACTTGATAAGGTAACTGAATTTCCACCGCTAATTGAAAGGGTAGAACCAACCAAACTCAAAGTTTGAGCATCGGTTCCTGCTGGACCTTGTGGGCCAGTTAATCCAATTGGACCTTGTGGACCCTGAGGTCCTTGAGGTCCAGGAGTACTGCTGCCACTTGTTTCCGCATACAAAGCATATGGTACAGAAAGTAATTGCGTTGTTCCAGTAATTGTATACGTTGATCCTCCAGTTGGATCTGTTTCTGTTTTCAAGAAATAGGGGCCATTTGACCAGTCAATAGTTGAGAAATCTCCTGAAAGCAATGTTCCTCCTCCAATTTGAACGGTTGCTAAACCATTTGCGTTTGTTGCTGTTGAATTTGTTTCGGCGTATACAACAGTTCCCGTTGCAGAACCTTGTAGAACACTTATTTTCATACCAACAGAAGCGCTTGTAACCAATTGGTTGGAGGTATTTCTAACAACGGCTTGGTACGTCATTTTTTGCGGAGCTTGTGCAAATGTATAGGTGGACAAACAGATTGCCGCGACAAGTGTGTAGAGTTTTTTCATGATTAATGTTTTATAATTTTATACGAATTCAATTGTTTGTTTTTGTTGGAAATATACAAGTGATACATCCCGGGGGCGCAATTTTCTAGATTGACAACTGTTGAAGTTGATAAAGATGTTTTGGCAATGATCATTTTCCCGTTCATGTCACTTAGCCAATATTCTAAGTCATTTTCTGCGTAATCAGAAACACTTAAAATTAATTCGTTCGTTGTCGGATTAGGACCCAAAATCAAGGAAAAGGAGCCTCCGATTTCGTTGATTCCGTTTAAAGCATAAAATTCATAGGGTTGTTGAACACCTTGATTAAAGGTACCAGTTGTTCCACTTGCAGATGTATAGTCGATTTGTCCAATTGAATAGGAAACACTGCCTCCTGTGCCGCTTGCATTTCCACCTGAAGCAACAATGTTTGATTGAGCAAAAAAACAACTAGACGAGCAAAGTGTGAAAAACAGTAGTGCGTTTTTTCGTAGTAGCATGTCTTTTTATTTAGTCTCACTAATTTAATAAAAATTAATTGATAAACGGTGCAGTTGATACATGATAACAATCATATTTTTATAGTTTCGAATCAACTAATTTTGATTTAATTATTTAGTTTATGAAATACATTGGACTTATCGTATTGGTCGCGTTGATGGTAGCTTGTGGCAAAAAACGTGAATCGACAAAACCGACACATGAAGAATTAGTTGAAGCAGTTTATTCGAGTGTGGTGATTGAACCAGTTGATGCCTATAAGGTAAATTCATCGATTACAGGCTACATTGATGAGGTTTATTTCAAGGAAGGAGATTTTGTCAAAAAAGGAGATTTATTGTTTATGATTTCCAACAAACCAATTGAATTGAATGAGCAAAATGCAGAATTGAACTACGAATTGCTCAAAGATTCTTACGACGGTGCAGCGAATTTAATCGAGGAAATGAAACTGGATCAAAAATCGTCCAAAATGAAAATGATGAACGATTCAGTGAACTATCAGCGCTTCAAAATGCTATACGATAAAAATGCCTGTTCGAAGTTTGAATTGGATAATGCTTCAATGGCCTACGAACTTTCGAAAAACAACTATTTATCAGTTAGCAAACGCATTGTTCGAAAAGAAAAAGAATTGAGAAATCAAATCAATCAATCGAAAAACAACTTGAATGCTTCTTCGCTTAAAACGAAAGACTATTACATTCGTTCGAACATCGACGGAAAATTGTTTCAAACCTTCAAAGAAAAAGGCGAATTCGTTTCCATGCAAGAACCAATTGCTATCGTTGGAAATGCCCAAGATTACAAGTTGAAAATGTTGATCGATGAGGTGGACATCTCAAAAGTTTCGATCGGACAAAAAGTACTTGTGACACTTGAAGCGTATAAAAGCAAAGTGTTTGAAGCAAAAATCACCAAGATTGCTCCCAAAATGGATGCACAAACGCAAACATTCGAGATCGAGGCGAGCTTCGTGAATAAACCTTCGAAATTGTACATGGGACTAACAGGTGAAGGAAACATTGTCATCAATGAAAAGAAGAAAGCTTTGGTGATTCCTCGCGAATATTTACAAGCAGGAAATAAAGTTGAAACGGAAAATGGCTTTGTTAAGGTAAAAACTGGACTTTCAAATTGGAGCTTTATTGAGATTGTATCAGGATTGGATGAAAACACCGTTATTTTAAAACCAGAGTAGATGAAGTTTTCCTTATTACTTTCCATTTCTAAAACCCATTTGCTTTCGCGCAAGAAGCAAACAATTATTGCTGCTTTGGGAGTAACGTTTGGAATTGGAACGTACATCATCATGATGAGTTTTATGAACGGATTGAATGGTTTATTGGATGGCTTAATCCTCAACCGAACGCCGCACATTCACTTGTACAACGAAGTGCAGCCGTCGGAAAAACAACCGGTCGATTATTACGAGCCTTACAAGTCGAAAACACGCATGGTGGAGTCGATTAAACCCAAAAAGATTCAAGTTCGAATTCACAACGCCTTGCCCTTACTTGGGTTTTTGAATAAACAGAAATACGTCAAAGGTGCGACGGCACAAGTGAAAGCGCAATCGTTTTACTTGGGAGGCTCAACACAATTAAATGGTGTGCTGACAGGAATCAATGTTCAAAAAGAACAAGAACTCTACAATTTGGATGATTACATCGTAGAAGGAACGGTCGAAGATTTAGCACAAAACGAAAAAGGTATTTTACTAGGAGCCGGAGTTGCGAAGAAATTGGCACTTAAAGTAGGGGATGTGATTCAAGTAGCAACAAAAACAGGTGAAATTCAGCCTTTAAAAATTGTCGGTTTGTATCAATCAGGAATGGCTGATGTCGACAATGTTCAAAGTTATGTGAACCTGGAAATGGCGCAACGCTTGATGGGGCAATCGAACGATTACATTACCGATATCAATATCAAGTTGAATGACATGACTCAAGCGCCGAAATTGGCTAAAGAGATGGAGGAGACCTTCAACGTGACAGCAGTTGATATTCAAACCGCAAATGCACAATTTGAAACAGGTTCATCCATTCGTACGATGATTTCTTATGCTGTTTCCATTACTTTATTGATCGTAGCTGGATTTGGTATCTACAACATTCTGAACATGTTGATTTATGAAAAAATGAACGACATCGCCATTCTGAAAGCAACTGGTTTTTCGGGACGAGATGTGAAATGGATTTTCATCAGTCAAGCTTTGATCATTGGTTTTATCGGAGGATTCATCGGATTGGTTTTAGGTTATTTCGTTACGACCATCATTGATAATACTCCATTTGATACTGCGGCGCTTCCAACAATAAAAACGTTCCCAATCGATTACGATGCAAAATATTACATCATCGGAATTGTATTTGCGATGCTTTCAACCTTTTTTGCAGGTTATTTCCCGTCACGAAAAGCGGAGAAAATTGATCCTGTGGACATAATTCGAGGACAATAGTATGAGTATTTTACGCGCAAATAACATCTGTAAAAGCTTCACAGTTCCTGATGAGGTGCAAATTCTAAAGAACATTTCCTTCGAAATCAATGAAGGGGAATTTGTTTCCATTATGGGGAAATCGGGTTGTGGAAAATCGACCTTGTTGTATATTCTTTCAACGATGGACACGAATTACACGGGTGAATTGTTCCTGAATGATAAATTGATTACTGGACAAACATCCGATCATTTGGCATCAATTCGCAATGAACAAATCGGTTTTGTCTTCCAGTTTCACTATTTATTAGCTGAATTTACCGTATTGGAAAATGTGATGCTTCCAGCGCGCAAATTAGGTCTTAAATCAAAAGAAGAAATTGAACACGATGCAATCACGAAGTTGAAACTCCTAGGAATTGAAGACCAGGCATTGAAACTTTCTTCACGCATCTCAGGAGGACAAAAACAACGTGTAGCCATCGCTCGTGCCTTGATTAACAATCCTTCCATTATCATGGGCGATGAACCAACAGGAAATCTTGACAGTAAAAACTCGGATATTGTGTTTGATATTTTCAAAGAATTATCTGTCGAAGAAAAATTATCCTTGCTGATTGTAACTCACGACGACGATTTCGCGCACAGAACTGACCGCATCATTATGATGGGTGACGGGAAGATTATTGAATAAGCGGAAGATGCACATGCCCGTCGTGTGAAGAGCAAACGCTTTCTTTACATAATCAAAGTTTCTCTTATAAACTCGCTTATTGGCGTTTTAAATGAAAGAAAGTATGTCCTTCAACTTCTTTGCCACCAAAATCTGTTGCTTTGTATTTCACGAAATAAACTCCTTCGTCACATTCCTTTCCGGCAACTTTTCCATCCCATCCTTGGTCAATTGAATCAAGTTCAATCATGACATTGCCCCAACGATTTAAAATAACTGCTTCAAACTTTTCTCCCCAATCTACATTCACAAAATAAAGATCATTTGCGTTATCTGAATTCGGAGTGAAAATATTAGGAGGTGTAACCACCATCGGAGGAATCACTTCAATTTCAGTTGTCCAGGTATCTGAACAAATTCCATTTGATGCAGTTAAGGTAATTGTATAAATGCCAGGAACCGTGTAGTTATATGAAACACCGGTTGTCGATGTTTCATTTTGAGTAGCTCCATTGCCAAAATCCCAAACATATTCGCTGGCATGTTGACTTAAATTTGTGAAATCAATCAATAATTCAGCATTTCCATATGCATCACTCACTGCACCGTTCGCTACAGGAAGTGTTAAAGAGGTTACAACCAACTGATCTGTGTCAACACAACCGTTTGCATCTGTTCCCGTTACTGTAAACGTTGTTTGTCCAACTGGGGGCGTAAATGGAACACCATTTTGAGCAGAATTATCCCACGTGTAAGTCAATGCACCAGATCCATTCAGTGTTACTTCTGAAGGTGTAGCTCCGTTTGGTTCGCATAACACTTGATCTGGACCAGCATTTACTATAGGCAAACCGTTAACAGTTACAGTCGCTGAACTATTCTGATTCTGTGTACATCCATTTGCATCTTCAATACTAATTAAGGAATAGGTATAGACACCCGGATTTGCCGTTTGCGCAGTTAAATTAGCTGTGTTGGAGGCGGTCACGGTCTGGGTTGTACCATTTAAATCATAACTGATGGTGTAGGGGCCTGTTCCAGTTGCTCCGGTGAGTGTTACCGTTGGACTGGGTTCTCCCTGACAGAGTTCGGTTGTTCCAGTAATACTTGCCGTAGGTAATGGGTTGACAGTTACTGTTAATGCGGAAGTTTGAGGCGCTGTACACGATCCAATCTCTGTAACAGTTACCGTATAAGTTGTTGTAGCATTTGGAGTTGCAACTGGATTTGCAATGTTTGCGTTACTCAATCCCGCAGCTGGTGCCCAAGAATAAGAATAACCATTTGCACTACAACCGTTTGAAGCAACAACTGAAAGCTGTGTGTTTTGCGTTTGACAAATTGTGTCTTGTGTTAAATTTGAAACCAATTGAATCGGACTCGCTCCTGTCACTGTAAATTGTTGCTCTGGCGTATAAATCATACAGCTTGTTTCGGCTGCGCGCCATTTATATGTGCCTGGACAGAAGTTTGAAATATCAATAACTGTTAATGGATAAGGTACAGGAGTACTCCAAGTGGACGAAGCTGAATTACCGCCATTGATACAAATCTCTTGTGAAGAATAGTTGGCAATTCCTGTGAAACTAGCATTCGCACAAACAATTTCGATTTGAACAGTATAACAACATTGCCATCCTGCGTTACTTGTAAACGTTAATTCCAAGTTTGTTCCGTTGATGTTTTGCGTAACATTTGACAAAGCGCCACATGGACTACAAGCCAATGAATAATTTGCAAAAGCGACAATTAAGGTAATTGAGGTAAAAAAGTGTTTCAGTAGTTTCATAATTCAATGATAGTAGTGATTGATTGTGTGTCAGTTAGACTTTAATTTTTGTCTTAAAGTTGCGTGACGACCTAAATTAATTATTTTTTTTGATTTGGTCAACTAGCTTTTCCA
>JACCDQ011285534.1_pt1 | contig 21105 bp, 19 predicted proteins | sample 7446031 | NCBI WGS metagenome assembly JACCDQ01 (sample SAMN15323442, study PRJNA562643) | freshwater metagenome | isolation source: river surface water | place: USA:Blue River Watershed | collected 2017-08-17
GGAGTGCTTAGGTTTATGAGGCTGGCGATTGGCCCGGAGAGCCCAATTGAAGACGGTGCAATAAGGCGTTTGGAGCGAATCGGCGCCTGGCCAAAATAACCAGAAGGTTCTTGCGCGGCTGGGGCTGAGGAGTAGGCTGTTGGATGGCTCTGGAAGGGGTTACATCAATGTCTAGCCGCAAGGGCTTACACCCAACGCAGGTAGTTGCCGGTGCCTTTACCGCAATCATCTTGCTGGGCACATTCCTACTCTGGTTGCCAATCTCTTCAGCGGCCGGAACTTTCACTGGTTTCATGGATGCCCTTTTCACTTCAACGTCCGCCGTAACTGTAACCGGACTTGGCACGCTAGACACTGAAACCCATTGGTCTACATTTGGGCACTGGACAATTGCGCTATTGATTCAAATTGGTGGATTTGGAATCGTGGGTTTTGCCAGCTTGGTTGGTTACTTACTTGAAGGGCGCATCTCGCTCAAGAACAAGATGACCACAACTTCGGAGGCATCCATTGCGGTTGCACCAGATGTAAAGACGTTGCTTAAAAACATCGCCAAGTTGATGCTTGGATTCCAAGCGGTGCTTTTTGTTTTTCTCTTTTTTAGATTCTTAACAAAGTACGAATACAGTTGGCAAGACGCACTAGGGCATGGCATTTTCCACTCGCTGGCTTCATTCAACAACGCAGGGTTCGCCCTCTACAGCGACAGCCTGATTGGGTTTGCTCGAGACGGCTGGATAATCGTCCCGGTTTTTGTAACCGTCTTTCTTGCCAGCCTAGGATTTCCTGTTCTGGTTGAAATTCGTGATCGATTCAAGTTGAAGCTCTTTAAGTTTTTGGGTAAGAAACCTGACTATTGGATGAAGCAGCAATGGTCGCTGAACTCACGAATTATTCTGTGGTCAAGCTTTGTTCTGTTGGTTGCAGGAGCAATCGGCATTGGAGTATTGGAGTGGGATAATCCTAGAACTTTGGGGCCATTAGACCCAGTTAGCAAGGTGCTGGATTCTATTTTTGCGTCGGTCATGCCTAGAACCGCTGGCTTCAATGCAATGGATATCGGGGCCATGCACCCAAGCACCTGGTTAGGCACAGAGATTCTGATGTTCGTTGGTGGCGCCAGCGCATCCACCGCCGGTGGTATCAAATTGGGCACCGCGGTGGTTTTGTTCTATGTGATTTTCACAGAGATTCGCGGTGAGGCAGCCGTAAACATTGGAAACAGAAGGCTGCCACGCTCAATGCAGCGTCAAGCACTCACAATTGTTTCGCTCACAACCTTCGTAATCATCGGGTCCGTGATGTTGCTGAGATTGACCACCAACTTTGATTTAGACCAATTGCTTTTTGAGGTAGTTTCTGCAACTGGCACGGTGGGCTTATCGACTGGAATCACGGCTAGTTTGCCCGATCATGCAAAGTTCTTGCTTTCGCTGTTGATGCTGTTTGGCCGTCTTGGACCAATCGTTGTGGCTACCTCGCTGGCCATGCGCCGCACGCGCAGACATTTTGAATATCCAAAGGAACGTCCACTCATTGGCTAGGCAGGCTAATGTTTAGACAGCAAAAGAAAGTGTGAAGAATTGACTAACAAACCAACTCGCAAACGCAGTTTTCACGCGGCCAACGTTGCAGTAATTGGCCTTGGCCGATTTGGCTCGGCACTGGCGCTTGAGCTTGTGGCTAGCGGTCACCAGGTTCTAGGTATTGACAGCGACGAGCGCGTTGTTCAGTCTCTTGCCGGCGACCTAACTCACGTGGTGTCGGCTGACACAACAGACGAAGAGACCCTAAAAGAGCTTGGCCTTGGCGACATGGACAGCGCGGTAGTTGCAATCGGTGCCGATCTTGAATCAAGTATTTTGACCGCATCACTTTTGCTTCAGTTGGGCATCAAGCAGGTTTGGGCAAAGGCTAACTCAACCGCCCACGGAAAGATTCTGCGCCAACTTGGCGTGCACCACGTGATTTTCCCTGAGTATGAAATGGGTCGCCGTGTTGCCCACCAGGTATCAGGTGAGTCTCTTGACTACGTACACATCGATGAAGACTTCGTGATGGTTAAGGTTGAATGCCCACCATCTTTTGACGGAAGAAACTTGGCCGAGCTCAAGATTCGCAGCACCTATGGGGTTACCGTTGTGGCTTTTAGTCACGGCGATTCAAACTACACACCGGCTTTCCCAGAGACTGTTCTGCACGCAGGAGATCACCTAGTGGTTGCCGGTCGCAAGCAGCCGCTTGATGAGTTCTGCCAGCTGGACTAATTCTTTAATTTGGTCTTTACCGGCACCAAGGCCCAGAGTATTGCGGCCATGTCGATGAATTCTTGACTCACCGCAGCAGAGGTTGCATTTAGCAATCCGGTAGAAGCTGCAAACATTGCACCTATTGCTAAGGTCATTCCAACGCCGGCTGCCTGCAGCGCCCTTGATCTTGCACCCTTTGAAATTAAGACTGCAGTTGCCAGATGCTTAATTGAATCTTCAATAATTACAACATCGGCGGCCTCGCTGGCGGCAGTGGCACCCCTGGCACCCATCGCTACACCAACGCTTGCAGCTGCAAGTGCCGGAGCGTCGTTGATGCCATCACCAACGGCAACCACTGAACCCTTGGTGGCCACCATCTCGGCGTGAACAATTTCAAGTTTTCCCTCGGGGGTGCAATCGCCAAATACTTCGTCAACACCAACTGCGGCACCAACAAGATCTGCGGTGCTTTGGCGATCACCAGAAACCAAAACTATTCGCTCAACGCCCATGTTTCTAAGCGCATTCATAGTGCTGCCCGCCTCGTCGCGAAGAGGATCGTCAAGACCAATTACCGCTTGAAGCTCACCATTAACCTCAACTGAAACAACCAACGCATTTTGTATTTGCGCCCAATTCGGCAGCGATGCATTTGGTTGACCAACGCGAACTTTGAAACCTTCAACTACTCCGCTTAGCCCCACTCCGTGTTCTTCGACAACATCGCTAGCTATTTGCAGCTCCATGTTTCTGCGCTTAGCCTCGGCGATCAAAGACTTAGCCACAACGTGCGGGCTGGACTGCTCAAGTGAGGCGGCCAGCTTCAGGGTCAAATCGATATCGGTGTTTGGGGCAGCAACGATAACGGAGACCTCTGGGCCTCCCTGGGTGAGCGTGCCAGTCTTGTCAACCAATACAGTTTTGGTGCGCGCCAATTGTTCGAGCGCTGCTCCACCTTTGATAATCGCCCCGTGAGCCGCGGCTTTTGACATTCCAGCAATGATGGCAACCGGCACCGCCAGAATTAGTGGGCACGGGGTAGCGGCAACAATTACCGCAACGGCTTTTTCTGTTTCACCGGTTATAAACCAGGTAGCAGCAGCAAGTAATAGGGCAAAGGGAACAAAGCGCACCGCCCATTTATTTGCTACACGCACACCATTGGCGCTTGATGCCTGAGCTTGCTGAACTAGCCGCACTAGGGCCGAGTAAGTTGAATCAGCCGCAGTCTTGGTGGTGGCAATCTCAACAGTGCCGCCGGAATTCACCACACCGGATGGAACTTCTTCACCGTTTGCGACAAATTGGGGAATTGGTTCGCCGGTCAAAGCCGATTCGTCAAAGGTGCCGCCAATCAATACGGTGCCATCCAGGGGAACTACTTCACCGGAGCGAACTAAAAGATGCGAGCCAAGCGTCACTTTTTCGAGCGGCAGGTCAACCGGATTCCCTGTTGCATCAAGTACATGAGCTACCTGTGGTGCTCTAGCCAACAGGGACTCAAGTTGTGTGCGAGCACGACCCTCGGCCCAGCGTTCAAGTGCACGGCCGGTTGCCAGCATTACAGAGATAACACTCGCGGCGATCCATTCACTTGTTAGCGCGGTTGCGGCGATGGCGATTAGCGCCAAGACGTCGCTGCCAAATTCGCCAAGGCGAATTGCACGAATCACAAGAATTAGTGAAAGCACAAAACCAATGGCTGCGCCAAAGGCAAAACTCAAAATTGATTGGAGCGAATCCGCAGGAAGAGTCAAGCCTAAAACAAGACTCAGCAAAGTAAGCACCAAGAGGCCGTAGTCGTTTCTCAAAGCTTTGCTCACAGGTTTAGTCTGCCATTCAATTGCTGGCAATCTCCAACAACGGCGAGGCAGCAGCAATCTAGGTCAATCTCGCCGTATTTTTAAAGGGATGTCAATTTTTACTCGCCCGTTTTTCAGCGCTTTGCTTGTGCCAGCGTTGGTGGTTTCATTAGCCAGCCCTGCTTCGGCCGTTGATGAAACCCCAGCACCTATAGCTACTCCGGTGCCAAGTCCAAGTGAAACTGCGCTTCCAGTAGAACCTAATTTGTGCAGCGCAAAGAGTGCACTGAGCCAATCGGCATTAGGAAAGTTTTACGGATACGTGGTTGATGTAAACACCGGCAAAGTTCTAATCAACGTAAATGGTGAAGAGGCAACACCTTCGGCTTCGGTTCTTAAGGTACTCAGCGTTGCTGCTGCTTTGACTCACATCCCGGCCACCTACACCGCTACCACCAGGGTGCTCACTGTTCCTGAGGAACCGGGCACCATTGTTTTGCAGGGCGGCGGAGACCACACGCTTTCAAACATGACCAAGGGCAGTTACACAACCTATGCAAAACCGCCTCGCCTAGAGACGTTGGCTACGCAGGTGCTAAACGGTTGGACCAGCTCTGAACCAATTAAAAAAATTATTCTCGACGCCAGCTTTTTTAAGGGCGCTACCTATAACCCGTACTGGTATTCCAGTGATCGCACTAACGGCTACATCTCGCACATCACTGGTCTTCAGGTAGACAGCGATCGCGCAAATGGTGACCAAACTAGCTACGCCTACAGCGGCTACCGAAGCACTGATCCGGTGCTTAGAACCGGAACACTTTTCAAGGCCGCCCTAAAAGGTCTAGCGCCGAAGGCAGTGCTGGTGAAAGCAAAGACACCCAAGACTGCTGTTGAACTGACCTCGGTTAAGAGTCAGCCAATTACAACTTGGATGTCACACGCAATTGGAATCTCAGATAACACAGAGACAGAATTCATTGCTCGTCACGCTGCAAAGGCTGCTGGGCTTTCACCAGCGTTCACTTCAATCGAGCCGATGGTTAAGAACATGCTCGGCAACCTCGGAATTGATTCATCGCAATTGGTGATGAAAGATGCCTCAGGTCTTGCGCAGGCAAACCGAGTGACTCCTAAAATGATCACAGACTTGATGGTTAAGGTTGCCCAAGGAAACACAGCGCTGACTCCACTAGAGAGCTACCTGCCGGTTGCGGGTGTTGGCCCGGGTTCAATGGGCGGACGCTTCACGGGTAAGAACGCCGTGGCAAGAAAATTTGTAAAGGGTAAAACCGGTTTCATCCCTGGGCTCTATAGCCTGGCCGGAATCATTAACGCCAAAGACGGCAGCCGCTTGGCTTACGCCATCTTTGCTAGATCTGCAGATGGGAAGCAGGTTGGTTGGTCAACCCGCGGAGCGCTAGATACTGTGGCTACTCGCTTTTACGTTTGCGGCGCGAAGCTTGGGCTGTAACTGCCCAATCTTTAATTGTTTTTCTAGTCGCAATTGCAATTACCGCGAGAACTCCAATAAATGCCAAACCAATAAAGACTGCGCCTTTCACTGCAGTGTCTGACTCGGCATCTTCTTGCTCCATCGTTACAAGTACTGGTTCCTCTCCAGAAGTTGCCATTGCGTATACGCAGGCGTCAACCGGGTCGCTGGCAGCGTCGTAGTCGTTGTTGTTGACGACATTGAACTTGAAGTCACCTGAGGTTGGGTGGCCATCGGCAGAAACTGTGCGCCAGGTCACGGTGTATTCACCAGGTTTGTCAATCGCGGCAGCAGTGCTCAAATCAAAGCCCTCGGCGCTTGCGCAAAGCGCAGGAACAATTGCGCCATCTTCACCGGTTATAACTACCTCGTGGCTAATTGATTCGTCGCCAACGAGCAGTTCTTCGCCAAAAGTAAGCGTGATAGGAATGCGCCCGGCATCAACAGTTGAGCCGACCTCGGGGGTTGTGATTAGTTCATCACTGTGAGCTGAGGCAGACACGGCGCCGCCAAGCAGGGCGGCGACGGCTAGGCTTAAGGCTGCTGAGATACTGAAAATACGCTTCATGCGATTCAGTCTAGTTTGACCCCCGAAACGGAGAATTTGTGTCCCAAGGTAAGCCTGGCTTTACGTACTTCAAAGAGGTTGGCAAAGGGGCAGTTATTGGCCTGGGCATTTTGGCCCTCTTGATTGGTGGGTTCAGCATTGGTGGCTTCAGCGCGCCAACATCAAGCGAGCAGGCGCAACCTAACAATTCGGCAAGTGCATCGCCTAGCCCAAGTTCCACCTCTAACCGCACCTGTTCGGTAGCCGAACTGGCCGCTGATCCACGATTGGCTAATTTTTCTGGCGTTGTAATTAATGCCAACACCGATGAAGTTCTCTTTGATCGAAATGCAAATACTCCAGCGGCAACTGCATCGGTTATGAAGACTCTCACCGCAGCAGCGGCAATTCTCACCCTTGGGCCAAACTATCGCGTTGAAACTCGCGTCTATCAAGACGCAACAGATCCGGGCACAATAATTTTGGTTGGTGGTGGAGACCCAACACTCTCAAGAACTGCACCTGGCAAGCAATCTGTTTATCGCGACGCGCCTAAGCTTTCTACCCTTGCGCTAAATGTAAATAAAAAACTTGCGGCAACTCCAATCACCAAAATCATCGTTGATGCATCGCTCTACACAGGTGCCACTTGGGAACCTAGCTGGGAGCGTTCAGAGATGACCCAGGGCTACATGTCTGAGGTCACCGCTTTGCAGGTTGACGGCGATCGCTCAAACCCTGCTGCCGAAACTTCTACCCGTTCAAGCAAGTCTGTGCTGAACGCCGGCAAGTACTTCAAGGCTGCTCTTGGCGCCAGCGCGGCAAACGCAACCATCGAGGCTGCCACTATGCCAGAGGGCGCCACGCAAATTGCAAGCGTTTCAAGCCAGCCAATCAGCAAGTGGATCACCCACATGCTGCAGGTTTCAGACAACACAGAGGCCGAGGCGCTGGCCAGACTTGTGGCGCTAGATCTTGGCTACGAGGCATCATTCAAATCAATTGACGCGGCAATCAAAAAAGCCCTCGCGCCAACCGGTTTGAGCACAGCGGGCATGACCATCAAAGACGGCTCAGGGCTGAGTGACTTCAATGCAGTTTCACCAATGTTTGTGGCAAAGCTAATGCAACTGGTTAATAAGCCAGGATCCGGCATAGAGGCAATTCGCCAGGGGCTTCCGGTTTCAGCCGAGTCTGGCGGCCTGGCCTCAAGATTCAAGGGTGACAACATTGATGCCGCCGGCCACATCTTTGCGAAGACCGGTTGGATTAAGAAGGGCTACACCCTTGCCGGAATCATCAGCGCTACTGATGGCAGCACACTAACCTTTGCCGTCTACGCGCTTGGCGATGTGAAGGCAGATGCTAAAGATGCAATCGATAATTTGGTGACTGGTTTCTACCGCTGCGGTGACAAGCTCTCTAACCAGTAATCAAAGTTCGCGCTTTGCCCCCGGGGCGGCTGAGACTGCAAAAATTTCTGGCTTGGCATAACCCAGCGCTTCAAACTCGGCAAGCACGCTCAAGGTGACCTCGCTGATTTTTTCGATTGGGGTTAGCGCAATTGCCGCACCACCAAAACCGCCACCGGTCATTCGCGCACCAATGGCGCCGTGACGCAGTGCAGTTTCTACCGCGGTATCAAGTTCATCGATTGAAATTTCAAAGTCATCGCGCATTGATTCGTGTGAAGCGTAAAGCAACTCGCCAATTGCTCGTGGGCCTTTAGCCTTTAGGGTTGCCACGGTTTCTTCAACTCGGGCGTTCTCTGTAATTACGTGACGCACCCTGCGAAGTGTCACCGGGTCAAGAATCTCTTCTGCTCTGGTCAGATCGGCCTGGCTTAGATCTCTCAAGCTGGCTGCGCCAAGCGCCTTAGCTCCGGCCTCGCAAGCCGCGCGCCTTGCCGCATAACCGCCATCGACTAATCGGTGGGCAACTTTGGTGTCAATAATCAAAAGCTCAAGTCCTGCATCGGCAAAACCAAGTTCAATAGCTTTAGCCTCAAGACTTCGGCAATCTAAAAATACGGCATGATCTAACTCGCCAAATAGGGATGCGGTCTGATCCATGATTCCGGTTGGGGCGCCAACGATTTCGTTTTCACCAAGTTGGCCGGCCTTAGCTAACGCCTTTTTATCAAGGCCCGCATTCCAAAGTTCGTTTAGAGCCAAGCCAACTGCGCATTCAATTGCCGCCGAAGATGAAAGCCCAGCACCTACCGGCACGTCTGAGTCAATAAAAATATCAAAGCCCTGGGTTTGAGGTTTACCTGATAGCTTTGCCACAGCGTAAGCCACACCAAACGGATACGCGGCCCAGCCGTTTTTTTCATCCTGGTGAATATCTGAGATGGCAATCTGAAATGTTTCTTTTGAAAAACTCGATGCCACGCAGATCATATTGTCTTGACGTGGAGCAACCGCGGCATAAGTGCGGCGATTAATTGCAAAAGGAAAAACAAAACCCTCGTTATAGTCAGTGTGCTCACCAATTAGGTTCACGCGACCCGGTGCCGACCATACTCCGGCTGGTTCTCTGTCATATTCCTGCTTGAAGCCAGCGATTGTGGCTAACAGAGTTGGGTTGGTCATTTGATTGCGCCGCGAATCATCTCGGCGGTCACCTCGGGCGGGAAATCGGCAATGAATGCGCCCATGGCTGATTCTGAACCGGCAAGGTACTTGAGCTTGTCTGCAGCTCGCCTTGGCGAGGTGATCTGCAATTGCAGGCGAACCTTGTCACCGCCGGCAACAAGCGGAGCCTGGTGCCAGGCAGAGATGTATGGGGTTGGGGTGTCATAAATTTTGTCGAGGGCGCTTAGCAGGCGCGAGTAAATCGCGGCCAATTCGTCGCGTTCTTCTTCGCTGAGTTGAGCGATGTTCTGCACGTGGCGGTGGGGTAGCAGGTGAATCTCAATCGGCCAGCGACCGGCGAACGGCACATACGCGGTGAAATGCTCACCCTTGATTAGAACACGATCACTTTTTTGTTCAAATGCCAAAGTGTCTTCAAAAAGGTTTGGCCCGTATGCCTTGATTGAGTCGAGCACTTTGCGAGTTCTTGGGGTCACGTACGGGTACGCGTAAATTTGCCCGTGTGGGTGGTGCAAGGTCACGCCAATTTCTTCGCCGCGATTTTCAAATGGAAAAACTTGTCGAACGCCAGGCAGGCTCATTAGGTGCTGGGTGCGATCAGCCCAAGCTTCAATCACGGTTCTTACTCTTGAAACAGGAAGCTGCCCTAGAGAGCCCAAGTGCTCCGGGCTAAATACCACCACTTCGCAGCGACCAACAGAAGCTCTCTTGCTACCAATTTCTAGATTGGGCACAACGGTGAATGCCTCATCGTCTTCGGCTAGAAGGTCTGGGCCAAAAGAAGGACTCTTGTTTTCAAAAACGGCAACATCAAAGTTGTCTGGTAGTTCCGACTGATTGCCTGCCGAAGTTGGACATAACGGGCACTGGTTTGCCGGCGGCAAAAATGCGCGGTTGTTTCTGGCGGCGGCAATTGAAATCCATTCCCCGGTCAGAGAATCCAGTCTCATCTCGGCCACTGCTGGGCGGTCGCCAAGATTTCTTAGGTCTGCTTTGCGCTCAGGAGTAAGGGTTGAATTAGCATCATCAAAGTAGAAAAGGTCGCGGCCATCGGCCAGTTTCGAGGTCTTTTTGGTGATCGCGCTCATAGTCACAAAGTTTAGCCCTAGCAATAGGCTATGGGTATGCCACTGAACTTCTACGACAGCGCCTCTGGCGAGAAAATAGGTTCAACCCTCTTGGCACGCAAGGTGCTTGATGTGGCAACCCGCGAAGTAGATGCAGAACTAAACGCAAAAGTGTTGGCCACCAAGAATTGGCGAAAGCAGTACCAGCAGGTGTATAGCGATCTAGCCAAAAGCGAGTTTTATCAGGAACAGAACCTGCTTGAGATAGCCAGACTTGGTCTGCAGGAACTCTCAGATTCCATCCGTGATGAAAATGGCACCAAGCTTTCCCACATTATTGGTGCGGGTTGGGCAGGCCGCGAGCAAGTAGAAACATTCACAATTGCTGGGGCCGGAGAAATTAAACCGCTTCGCGTTCCAGGTATTTCTACACTCACGGATGCCGCCCAAATTTGGACCCACGAAAATCTTGCCGAACCAGAGCTAGTTGGGTCATTCAAATTTTTAGACGCTCATAAAAAATTGCCGATGTCTATGGATGTCTTGGTTGCTTTGGCTGGCGCCGCAGAGTACGCCCCAACTAAGTACTGGTTAGATCTTGGTGGCACAGTTGCCGTTGTGGCCAGGCCTTCTTCGGCCAGATGGTTCGAACTCATCTCTTACGCCCGCAAATCTGCCGGCACGCTTTTGGTTCCGGTTCTCAAAAGACGCGTCGACGAAGGTGTGGCTTCGCTTACCGATGAGTTCATCGCGCAAAACGCAGGGCTTGACCTAATTGAAGATGCCGAGGCGGTAGCCAGCTGGGTGTCGAGCGTCGCAAGCACTCGCAAAGAAAGAATTGTGCTTGGTCAATATGCTTACGCGCCTGGTGCGCAGCATATTTTGGTGCAGGCGGTTCAAGATGCAATCGCAGATGTGATGTGCAAAAAACTTACTCCTTCAAGAGTGGGCCTAGCTTGGCTTTCCACACCAACCGATTCAACAGCGGTGCCGGCCAGAGTATTAGAGCAGGTTCTTGAGGCCTACGCCGAGCGCCCGCGCAAAATCAAGTTTCGCGATGCGCTGCTGTTTATGAGAAAAACCTCGGGCACCTTTTTTGAAACTCGTTTTGGTGAGAAATTAGCTTTGCTTGATCCAACTTCTTCGGTTCAGGGTTCAAGCTACGCATTGGCTAAGCGTTCGCAGCGCTGGAGGGCATACTTGGCTAACAGTCAGGGTGTGAAGGTCTCTTATGCGGTAAGCCCGCCGGCCCGCACATATTCTGTGCTTAGCTATCGCACCCTCAACGCCACCTACAGGGGAGCGCCAAGCTTTGGCCTGGTGCCTTTTGAGGTTCAAGACGCGGCCATAGCTGCCACAGCCGTTTTGATTCGCGATCTTCAGGGCACCATGCACTCGCGCGGCTCTACCTCTTTACACACCGATAACGCCATTCACGGCGGGCTTTGGCGCCTGATGTACCGGCCCTCATCGGTGTGGACCAGGGCCACGCTTATAGGCTGGCCGGGCCTGTTTACTCGCCGTTCACGAGGTTAATTAGTTTGCAAGACAGATAGTCTTTGTTTACCTTCCGTTAACCATCTGTTTCTAACGTGAACAGCGGATTAAGGGCGAGTTTGCCCCATGTTGTCTAACTAGTCACTAACCAGAAAGGGTCCCGTGGATCCAATACTCATAGTCGCGTTGGTTGTAGGCCTCGCACTTTTCTTTGACTTCACCAATGGTTTTCACGACACCGCCAACTCAAGCGCAACTGCGATTGCTACCGGTGCGCTGAAGCCAAAGACCGCAGTTCTAATTGCGGCCATCATGAACTTCGTGGGTGCTTTTCTTTCAACCGCGGTGGCCAAGGCAATTTCGGTTTCTTTGATTAACGAGGGAATCAACATTGGCCCAGAGCTTGTCTTTGCTGGATTGACCGGAGCAATTCTTTGGAACCTAACCACCTGGTTGTTGGGTCTTCCTTCATCTTCATCACACGCACTATTTGGTGGTCTGGTTGGTGCGGCTCTTGCATTTGCCGGTGTTGCAGCGATTAACTTTCCAGCTGTGCTTGAGAAGGTTGTTTTCCCTGCGCTATTTGCACCGGTAATTGCCGGTGTGGCAGCGTTCTTGGCAACCCGCCTTGCCTACTTGCTTACCGCGCGTTCACAGGTTTCGCGCAAGGCAACCGGTATTGGAACTGGCCGTTCAAACTTTAAGATTGGCCAGATCTTTACATCTTCTTTGGTTGCACTCTCACACGGAACCAACGATGCGCAAAAGACCATGGGTGTAATCACTTTGGTTTTGGTGGCAGCAGGTTTGCAACCAACCGGTGATCACGTTGAGTGGTGGGTAATCATCGCAGCCGCAACTGCTATTGCAGTTGGTACCTACATGGGTGGCTGGAGAATCATCAAGACTATGGGTTCAGGTTTGGCAGAAATCAAGCCGGCGCAGGGTCTTGCTGCCGAAGTTGCAACCGCAAGCACAATTCTTGCTTCAAGCAATCTAGGTTTTGCTCTGTCAACCACTCAGGTTGCATCAGGTGGTGTGATGGGTGCTGGTCTTGGTCGCAAGGGTGGCGCAGTTCGCTGGAACAAGGCTGGCCAGGTTGTAACCGGTTGGTTGTTCACACTTCCTGCCGCGGGTGCCGTTGGTGCGCTATCGGCTTTCTTGGTGATGTCAGGGCCGCTAGGAATTTTGGCTGACTTGATCTTGGTAGTTGCAGTATCTATCGCGATCTTCCAGATCTCTCGTCGCAACCGAATCAACCACAGCAATGTTTTGAGCGAGGTTGAAGGCGCGTCTGAGGTAATTGCCTCTGCCCGTCAGGTACGAAAGGCTGCTGCAGAGCAAGCTAAAAAGAATGCCAAGCAGGCAGCAAAGAAGCCAGCAAAGAAGCCAGTGAAAAAGGCAACAACTAAAGCAAAGGGTGGCAAATAATGATTAATTGGAGCAGCCTTATTTTGGTAGCAGCCGTAGCCATTGGCTCATCGGTTGGACTGGTTACCGTTTTCTCTCTTGGAATGCGCCTGCTAACCAATGCGCGCAACATCCAGGAAAACACCAAAAAGCGCGAGGGCGCTCGCCCTGCAGAGGCAGTAAACCGCATCGCGGCTTATCTGATGTTCACCATTTGTGGTTCGGCCGTGCTTTACGGAATCTACCTGATTGTTCCTTACTTTCACCTAGACAAGTAAGCCTCAAGCTCAGCAATTAGAAAGCCCCGGCAAATTCGCCGGGGCTTTCGCTTTACTGGCAAGATATCTGTATGGCCACTTCAAAAGATGCTCCCAAGAAACCTAAGAACTACATTTTGCTCACCGGTAGAGATGACTCGGCATTTTGCCAAAGAGTCTCTGACCGCATGGACGAAGGTTATGAACTTTATGGTTCGCCATCAATCACGTTCAACATCTTTAAAGGCCACCCCGTTGTGGCGCAGGCTTTGGTTTTGAAAAAGAAGCCGGCCAAGAAAACCACCAACAAATAGTCATGCCAATAAATCCACTCGCCGACTTAACTGCACTTAGGAAAAGAACCAGTTCTAAGTGGCGCAGATTTGCACCGGATGTGCTGCCTATGCACGTTGCCGAGATGGACTACGACATTGCCGAAAACATCAAAGAGTTACTGCTTAGTAAAATCTCTAACTCAGACATTGGTTATACCGGCCCGGTTCCAGAGGCAATTGATGGTTTTGTAGATTTCGCCGCTAAGCGTTGGGGCTGGGAGGTAGACCCAAAGCAGGTTCGCCTATCAACGGATGTTGGTGTTTCGGCGGTTGAAATTTTTAGAGCCCTTGGAAACCCTGGTGACAAAGTAGTCATTAACTCACCGGTTTACAGCTCGTTTTATGGCTGGATTGAAGAGGTTGGTTTTGCGGTGCACGATGTGCCGCTGATTGCCAACGAGCACGATTGGGAATTAGACCTTAAAGGTTTAGAAGCTGCGTTTTCAAGTGGGGCAAAGTTTTATTTGATTTGCCACCCGCATAACCCACTGGGCAAATTATTTACCAGAAACGAGCTATCCCAAATAGCAGAGCTAGCCAAAAAGTATGACGTCTTTGTTATCAGCGATGAAATACATGCCCCGCTAACTTTTGCGGGCCAGGAATTTGTACCTTTCCTTTCAGTTTCTGATGCCGCCAAAGAAACCGGTGTTTGCATTACCGCGGCAAGCAAATCTTGGAACTTGGCAGGCCTCAAGGCATCGGTGATTGTGACAGATAGCCACAAGGTGGTCGAGAAGCTCCACAAATTGCCGGCAGCGCTGCACTGGCGCTCAGGAATTCTTGGCGCTTTTGCTATGGGTGAGGCCTTTTCGAAATCAACCGATTGGCTAGAGGCCGCAATTGAACTAAACCGCAAATCGCTGCATCTCTTTATGGATCTAATGGCAAAGCACCTGCCAAATGTGAAGTACTGGGTGCCTAAGGCTGGCTACCTGGTTTGGCTAGATGTTTCTTCGCTTGAAATTAGCGAGAACCCGGCCCTGACAATCATTGATGAGCAGCGAGTTTCTTTTGTGCCCGGAGTTGATCACGGAAAAAATTACGGCCAATACCTGCGCATCAATTTTGCCTGCCACCCCGAATCTCTAGAGAAGGCAGTAATGGCCCTGGCGGCATACGCCAAGTAGCGGTTACTTACCCAGAGCCTGCTTCAAATCGGCGATTAGGTCGTCTATGTTTTCAAGACCAACCGATAGTCGCACCAGATTTGGTGTGATTCCCATTTGCGCCTGTACTTCAAAACCAAGTCTGCGGTGAGTGGTTGACGAGGGGTGTGTAATTAGAGACTTGCTGTCGCCAAGGTTATTTGAAATATCAATGACCCTGAGCGCGTTCATGAACTTGAAGGCTTTGTCTTTGTCACCCTTTATCTTGAAACCAATGGTTGTGCCGCCGCCGCGCATTTGCTTCTTGGCAAGCTTGTAGTTTTTGTCACTCTTTAGAAACGGGTAAGAAACCATTTCAATCTTTTTGTGATCGGCTAAATATTCGGCAACTTTCAAAGCGTTGGATGCCATGCGCTCAACCCTCATAGTCACAGTCTCTAGAGACTTGAGCATCACCCACGCGTTGAACGCGCTCATGCTTTGACCGGTGTGACGAGTAAATGGAATAACGAAATTCTTGATGTAGTCGCGGCTGCCAAGAATGGCTCCGCCCAAAACTCTGCCCTGGCCATCAATGTGCTTTGTGGCCGAATACATCACAACGTCTGCGCCAAGCTCTAGCGGCTTTTGCAAAACCGGTGTGCCCATCACATTATCGACAACAACGGTTGCGCCAACCTTGTGCGCCAAATCGCTCACCATGCGAATGTCAACAATTTCCATCATTGGGTTACTTGGCGACTCAATAAAGACAACTTTCGTTGGCACCGATAGCGCCTGGGCCCACTGCTTTTTGTCGTTGCCTTCAACCAAAACAATCTCTACTCCCCAAGAAGGAAGTATTTCGGTGAGTACTACATAACAAGAAGAGAACATGGCCATAGAGGCAACCACTCGGTCACCAGCTTTTACCAAACAAGCAACTGATGAAAACATCGCCGACATTCCAGTTGCAGTTGCGAAGCAGGCCTCTGCGCCTTCGAGCGCGGCCATGCGCTCCTCGAACATTGAAACGGTTGGGTTAGAAAAACGGCTGTACAGGTGGTGCGCAGATTCCTCTTTGAAGGCAGATTCGGCCTGCTCGGCCGAGTCATAGGTGAAGCCGCTGCTTAGATAGAGGGCCTCGCCGGTCTCGCCAAAGCCGCTTCGAGATAAACCGGCCCTGATTGCCAAGGTGTCTGGGTGAAGATCCCAGTTTGGCTTTTTGCCATCAAATGGCTCTTGGTATCCCCACGGGCGAGTTCTCTGCGTCATTCAACCAACAATATCGCATCGGCTTAGCCTGCGATATCTATTTAAATGACTCGCTCGAAAGATCTGCCTCATCGTTGGTGATGCCCTGAACGATTCTGCTCACCACGAAGCTCACCTCGGCCCCTGCGCCAAAATTGGGTGCGGTGCCAAAAACCGCCCGGTCAGCCAGGCCAGATTGGGTGTGACCCGGTCTTGCATCTAGCCAGCGAACCCCAAACTTCTTGAATTCTTTTGCGGCTGCCTTTGCATAGCCCAGCAGCGCGGTCTTGCTTGCCGAATAGGCTGCTAGCCCCGGCATCGGGGCCTCGCTAATTACGCCACTGATAGAGACAACAAAGGGCGAACGATTTTGCTCGGCTGAAGCTTTTAGTTTTGGCAGCAGTTGATTCACTGTTTCAACTTGGCCAAGCGCGTTTACCTGCATGAGCTTTGCGGTCACCTCGTGCGGGGTTTCTTGGGTGGGGCCAAAGGCTACCAAGCCGGCGGCAAGCACTATTCCATCAACCTGGGTTTCCGATTCCAGCAGGTATTGGGTCAAGACCTTTATTGAATCTCTGTTTCCAAGGTCAAGCAGCAGACGCTGCGCAAGGTTTGCAGGGAGGCGAGACGAAGATTCAGCAGAACTTGCTGTGCCAATTAGCTGGGCGCCAAGAGCAGTCAGCTGCCTGCAAAACTCGTTGCCGAATGCGCCGGAGGCACCAATCACCAAAATGGATTTACCGTTTAGCTCTGTCATGGTTGCCTTTCTTCTTACTGGTCTAACCTGATGTACATGAATAAAATTTCCCGCCCCGCCTTGGTGGCCGCAACCATCGGCCCAGTTCAGTCTGTCTTAGGTTGGGTAATCGCCGGATCACTTTGGCCAGGCTACGACCCAATTCGCAAAACGATAAGCGATTTAGCCGCAGACGATTCTCCGGTTCAAGCCATTCAGACCAGCTTCTTTATTCTTGGTGGAATTCTAAGTTTGGTTGCGGCCATTTGGGCAGGTTCCCTAGCCATGCCTGGGCGCATCGTGATTTTTCTAGGCGGGCTTGCAACCTTTGGTTTTGCCTACTTCACCACACCAAGCCAAGATGGCCACTCGGATTTGCACCGAATTTTTGCGATTGCCTCGTTTGTGCTTTTTTCTGCCTGGCCGATTTTCTCGATGAGATTTGCAAAGAGCGCCCCGTGGGTGCTTCGGCCGGTGGGGGCAATTATTGCCACCATTGGGTTCACGATTATTTCGCTTTGGTTTCTTTCAACCTGGACAAACCCGGATGCCACAAATGTTGGCCTGGTGGAGCGTGTGATTGCTACTGCTCAGACAACTTATCTATCGGTAGTTATTTGGCTCTGTTGGCTACACGAAAAAGGTAAATGAAATCGTTGTAATCCCGTGGCTAAATCCGCGAATCGGCTCTGATAATGTGAACGCTAACATAACCAACCGATAAGGGCATCGAAGCCCCAAAGGAGAGCAAGTCAAATGGCAGCTTCAAAAGGTCAAATCTGGTTTCTAACCGGTAGCCAAAACCTTTACGGTGAAGACACCCTCAAGCAAGTAGCCGACCAATCTAAGACGGTTATGGCTCAACTTCAGGCCCAGGTCTCTGCTCCGGTTGATTTGGTTTGGAAGCCAGTGCTAAAGACCCCAGAGATGATTCGCGAAATCATGCTGGAAGCATCTAGAGATGAAGACTGCATTGGTGTGATCACCTGGATGCACACTTTCTCGCCGGCCAAGATGTGGATCAACGGACTAAACGCACTTAGCAAGCCACTGCTGCACTTACACACTCAAGCTGGCCAGTCTTTGCCTTGGTCGACTCTTGACATGGACTTCATGAACCTAAACCAAGCCGCACACGGTGACCGCGAATACGCACACTTGGTTGCCCGCACCGGCATGGCTCGCAAAATTGTTGTTGGCCACCCAACCGAGGCATCAGTTGGTGAGCGAATTACAAATTGGGCTTACGCAACAATTGGTTGGAAGACTTCTCAGCATCTAAAGCTTGCACGTTTTGGTGACAACATGCGTTTTGTTGCCGTGACCGATGGCGACAAGGTATCAGCTCAGTTGAAACTAGGTATGTCAATTGAGCAGCTTGGCGTGAACACTCTTGCCGAGGCAGTTGAAAATGTTTCTGATGAAGCAGCAGAAAAACTAACTCAGGTTTATGAGGCGCAGTACGAAGTAGCCGCCGAGCTACGCGCCGGTGGAGCACGTCACGACTCTTTGGTCTACGGTGCAAAAATTGAAATTGCATTGAGAGCGATTCTTGAAGCTGGTGGGTACCACGCCTTCACCTCAAACTTTGAAGACCTTGGCACGCTTCGCCAGTTGCCTGGCCTTGCCGTGCAGCGTCTAATGGCAGACGGTTACGGATTTGGTGGCGAGGGAGACTGGAAGACCTCTGCCATGGGAGCCATCATGAAGGCTATGACACCAACCGATGGCGGTACCTCATTCATGGAGGACTATACCTATCACTTTGGCCCGGGCACCCCAAAGATTCTTGGCGCTCACATGCTAGAAGTTTGCCCAACTATTTCTGGCCAGAAACCAAAAATTGAAATCCACCCGCTGGGTATTGGCGGTAAAGAAGACCCGGTACGCATGGTGTTTACCGCTAAGCCTTCGGCCGGCCGCGTGGTTTGCCTGGTAGATATTGGCGATCGCTTCCGAATCATTTCAAATGAAATCAAGATCGTGGAACCAACCGAGGACTTACCAAAGCTTCCGGTAGCTCGAGCGGTATGGGAGCCGATGCCTTCTTTGGCGGAATCAGCTGAGGCTTGGATGCTTGCTGGCGGAAGCCACCACACGGTGCTGACCAATGCGGTCAGTGCCGAGACCATTGAAGACTTTGCCCGCATTGCGGGAGTGGAGTTGGTGCAGATTGATCAAGACACAAATATTCGTGCTTTCCGCAAGGAGCTTCAGTACTCGAGCGCTTACTACCGCTTCGCAGACTCAATTGGCTAAATAATGCAGTTTTTAGCGGACGAGTTGCTTCTGCAGAACGAGCACGCACAAGCGCGAGTGTCACGTTGGGGCGCAACGCTTACTCACCTGTTGATAGATGACGTCGAGGTCATTGCGCACGCAACGAAACTTGATGTTCAAGACTCATTTGCTGGAGTAACTCTGGCTCCTTGGCCTAATCGGTTAGCAAACGGAACTTGGACATTTGACAATAAAGAATTTTCGGCACAAGTAAATGACGGAAAGTCAAACGCAAACCACGGCCTTGTTTTCGATCGCAAGTTTGAAGTTGTAGCACAGACTCAAGACTCTGTGGTCTTTAGTTACCTGCTCGGTGGCGATGCGGCATACCCATTTGAAGTAACAGTTCAAGTTAGTTATTCGCTAAGAGAGAGTGGGTTAGTCTCAACTATTAGTGCAAGAAATCAGGCACAGATTGATGTTCCGGTTGCGTTTGGTTCTCACCCCTATATTCGTGCAGCATCGGATTCTCATGTTTCCATCAGCGCAGCAAGCCAGGCTGTCAATAATTCGGCACAGATTCCAACTGGCTCTAAGCCCGCGCAAAAGATTTTGGATGCCAAGTTTTCTGAACTAAAACTTGACGATTGCTTTTGGGATCTGACTCGCGACCAACAAGGTGTATCGCAGGTGCTAATTAGTCATTCCAGCGGCAGCAAGATATCGGTGTGGCAGGATTCCGTTTTCAAATATCTAATGATTTACACCCATCCCAAATTGGGCTTAGCGGTTGAACCTCAGACAGCTCCAGCAAATGCTCTCAACTCTGGGCAGGACTTGATTTGGTTGTCACCAGGTGCAGAGGTATCTGGAACTTGGGGCATTAGAGTCGGTTCAGGAAAGTAGGAGAACCAATGGCAAAGAATTGGACACTGTTTGGTCCGGGCTTAGAAAAGCCTCGACCAAATCTAACTGTGGCTGCGGTGGCAATCGTCTTTGCGGCGCAAACCTTTGTGCCGGGCGAGGGCGCGTACCCCACCTATATGTGTTTCTTGGCTTGGATCTCAGCTACGGTAATTACCTGGTTTGCCTTCAAGAAAAAGGCCCTCCTTGGCTTGATTACCTTGCCAATTTCTTTACTTTGGTTGAACCCAATTCTTGGCGGTCACTGGTTTGATGCGGTTGGCTTGGAATACCTGCTTACTCACTCCGCTCTCGCACTCGCTTGGGCAGGTTGTGCCTATACCTTCTTGGCTACAGAAAAGAATTAAGCATGGAAGGCTTCTTGTCTGGCTTCAAGCTTTCCCCTAAGCCTCTGCAGGGGGTTACTCAAGTAATCGTGGAGCGCAAATTCAATGCCGCTGTGCCAATCAAAGAGACGCTGATTTCTCTAACTTCTGCCTCGGGCCTAAGCAGTTGGCTAGGTGAAACTGAAAAGTTCATCTCGCACGTTGGAATTAAATTTGAGACAACCGTTGATGGCGAGAAGTCAAAGTCTGTAATCACGACTCTTGATTTACCCAAGCGAATTGTTTTTATGGTCGAGGCTCTTGGCGAGTTTGATTTCGGCATCAGCGAAAAAGCAAAAATTGTTCAGATTCATTTAGCCGTTCGTAGGGCGGTCACTCCAGATGAGGAAATCGCTTGGAAAAAATCAATTGAAGTAATTTTGACAAGACTCGAAAAGGCACTTGGCAATGGTTGATTCACAAAGGCAGCCAAATATTTACGATGTGGCTAAGTTAGCCGGGGTTTCACACCAGACGGTCTCGAGAGTAATTAACAACGGGCCCTACACAAAAGAAGCAACCAGGGATCGCGTCCTTGATGCAATGAAGCAGCTTGGCTATGTGCCTAATGCAGCAGCGCGCGCACTTGTTACCGCTAAGTCTAAAATTGTCGGCATTTTGGTTTCTGACACCGTTTATCACGGGCCAGCCGGCATGATGCACGCAATGGAAGAAGAGGCTAGAAGAGGCGGATACTTTGCCATCTCGGCATCGGTTGATCCTTTTGACAGCGAATCTATTGCCCAGGGAATTCAACACCTCAGGCGGGTAAGCATCGAAGGTCTAGTGGTAATTACTCCGCAATCGAACTCGGTCAAGGCGGTCGAAAAACTTGTCACCAATATTCCGGTGGTTTTTATTGATAGCCCCAACAAATCAAAAAAGTCATCTGCAGAGCTAGATAACGAAGCTGGAGCAAGACGCGCAACTGAGCACTTAATCTCGTTGGGTCACAAAAAGATTTTGCACGTGGCTGGGCCCTTGTCTTGGTTTGATGCACCACCACGAGTTCGCGGATATGAAGAGGCTATGAAGGCTGCAAAGTTGAAGTCGCAAGTAATTGAAGGCGACTGGTCAGTGCCAACCGGATACGAAATCGGCAAAAACCTAGAACTTGATAAGAGCAAGATCACCGCGATTTTCGCGGCAAACGATCACCTCGCCCTTGGCCTCATGAGAGCGCTTAGGCAACGCGGCTATAAGGTGCCCGAGCGAGTAAGCGTTATTGGCTTTGATGATGTTCCTGAGTCTGCCTACTA
>JACCDQ011388115.1_pt1 | contig 21105 bp, 16 predicted proteins | sample 7446031 | NCBI WGS metagenome assembly JACCDQ01 (sample SAMN15323442, study PRJNA562643) | freshwater metagenome | isolation source: river surface water | place: USA:Blue River Watershed | collected 2017-08-17
CATTAGCGGCAGAAACGACAAACAGGCTGGCTGCAAAAATGAACGCAGCAAATGTGTACTTTTTCATAATGCTTGATTTTTAATAATACTTAGGCGGAATGATTTCCGTTTGTTGTCCCAAAACTAGTAGTTAGAATTTCCCCGCAAATTAAATCCGTGTTAATTTTCACTTTTCCAAGAAAGTTCTTCTATAAAAAATGCAAAAACTTGAAATTGTACAATAAAACAGTATAGAAAAGTTTAATTTTCTTTGAAATTTATCAGTGTTACGGAATTGTTAATCAAAAGGGCTTGTATTTAATATTCGCATAACAAAAGCCTAACATAGCCTTAACTCAGCCCAGCCTGGTAGAGAATACTTTTGTGTCGTCAAAATCACCAGTATTCTTTTTATGAAGTCAATTTTCAAGTACACCAATCTAATCATTCTATTCTTTTCGCTATCTACAGCGGCATTTGCACAGGAATCAGGAACATTACGCGGAACCATTAAGGACGCAAAAACCAAAGAAGACATTATCGGAGCAACCATTTTAGTGCAAGGCATTAATAAAGGAGCGGCGACAGACATTAACGGTTTCTTCTCTTTCGCTAAACTTCCAGTAGGATCTTACTCTTTAAAGATCTCTTATGTAGGTTACGATTCTAAAATTTATGAAGGAGTTAAAGTAGAGGCAGGTCAAGTAACAGACTTGAACCTTTCTATCGAAGAAACTAGCTCGACCTTAGCTGAGGTGAAAGTCGTAGCTCAGCGTTTAACTAATACAGAGGTTTCTGTTATCTCAGAAATTAAAGCCTCTCAATTAGTCGTTAGTGGTATCTCTGCTGCACAAATTACGAAAACCTTAGACCGTACAGCGGCAGAGGTAGTGAAGCGTGTGCCGGGTGTAACCATTTTTGGTGAGCGTTTCATTAACATCCGTGGTCTAAACGAGCGTTACAATACGGTTCAATTGAATAACACATTCGCTCCTTCGATGGAGACGGATATGCGTTCCTTCTCATTTGATATCATTCCAGCGGGACAAATCGACCGTATTTTGGTTTTCAAATCACCAGCTGCAGAATTGCCAGGTGAATTTGCGGGTGGTGTGGTGAAGATTTTCACTAAAACGATTCCAGAGCAAAATTTCTTAACGATCGATGCAAGTTCTTCTTACAGAGATGGAACAACAAACACTAACTTCTATTCACCTATGCATGGGGCGAATTACTGGACTGGATTTAATACAGGTTACTTTGATCTACCTAAATCTTTCCCAGCAACGAAGTTAGAGATCAATAATGCGGCTCCAGCGCAATTAGCGCAAATTGGCCAATCCTTGAAAAACAACTGGGTACCTGTTCAATCAACTGCCCTTCCAGATATGCGTTTCTCCTTATCTAGTGGTTTGAAATTTGATTTAGGTAATGTGAAAGTAGGGAATGTAACAGCGATCAACTATTCGAGTACTTATACGAAGTTCAATATGCTTCGCAATGATTATGGCTATAGCTCTATTCTAACGACTGGTAAACCTGACTTCGTTTTCAGTTTCACAGATCAACAATATTCAACGGCGATTCGTGTGGGGGTTATGCACAACTGGGCATTCAAATTATCAAATAACCACAGCATTGAAATTAAGAACTTGTTCAACCAGTTGAGTAATTCACAATTTGTGGATCGTAATGGAGATGATAACGGAGCTAATTGGAACATTCGTTCATTTGATCAAGTATACCGTGGTATCTACACTGGACAGTTAATTGGAAAGCATGATTTTAATGATGGAAATACGAAATTAGACTGGGTGGCTGGTTATAATTCCTCTTTCCGCGAGCAACCAGATTACAAGCGTTTCCGTTATTTAATTGATGGTAATAGCCGTATTTTATATGTTCCACAAGGGGCGGCTCAAACATTTAATTTAGGTCGCACGAACATCATCTTGAATGAGAAAGCGGTGACTGGAGGTCTTAATTTAGCGCACAAATTCATTCTAGCGAATGGAAAAGATGGCGCTAAAGGTAAAGAATTAGAATTTAAGGCAGGGGTTTATGGAGAATCGAAGAAGCGTCAGTTTGATGCTAGAAACTTAGCCTTTGTTCGCTCAAATTCAAGTTTATTTAATTTAGGTGGTTTGCCAGTGGAGCAGATCTTTGACCCATCGAATATTAATCCTACAAACGGAGTAAAAATTGATGAGCAAACAAACCCAAATGACTCTTATACAGCTACTAACGTATTGATGGCAGCCTATGCGCAGGCAGGTTTAGCCCTAGGGTCTAAAGTGAATGTGGTGGCGGGTGTTCGTGCGGAAAGCAATAGCCAAAAACTAGACTCATACGATTTAATTGGTAAGCCATTAAAGTATGATAATACGGTTTTAAATATCTTACCATCGGTTAACTTAACCTATAACTTCACGGAGAAATCCTTGCTTCGTTTAGCCTATGGCCAAACAGTGAACCGTCCTGAATTCCGTGAGGTAGCACCGTTCTCTTTCTATGATTTCGTTAACAACCGTAATATTTCGGGTAACTCGAAATTGAAGAATGCAGAAATCCAAAACTACGATTTACGCTTCGAGTCTTATCCTACGCCATCTGAGGTAGTGAGTTTGGCCTTATTCTACAAGCAGTTTACGAATCCGATTGAGGTGGTATTCTCGTCTGGATCTAACCCGAACTTAAGCTTTGAAAATGCGTCTAGTGCTTATTCAGCAGGTATCGAGGCAGAGATTCGCAAGAATTTGAACTTCATTCAACCTTCTGGCTTCTGGGCTAAATCAAGTGTGGTATTTAATGCAGCCTTCATTGCAAGTAAAGTAACGCTAGGTGCTACTACAGGTGCGAATCAATCAGACAATCGTCCATTACAAGGCCAAAGCCCTTACATCGTCAATGCTTCCTACAATTACAATGACACGCAAAAAGGATTGCAGTTAAATCTATCCTTTAACGTAATCGGCAAGCGTATTTATGCGGTGGGTAATAACTATGGTTATGCGTATCCAGATTGGTACGAAATGCCTCGTAATGTGGTAGACTTCACTTTCTCGAAGAAGGTGTACAAGAATATTCAGATCAAAGGTGGTGTGTCTGATATCTTAAATAACAACAACATTGTCTTACAAGATGGTAACCAAGACGGCAATTTTGATACGTCGAAAGATCAAGTAATTCAATCGTATTCTCCTGGTCGCGTATACTCTCTAGGGCTAATTTTTACGCCTTTTGGATATAAATAAATCTTACAATTAAACTAAACAATCAATTCAAAATCAAATGAAACTTTTTACAAACAAAGTGATCAAGTTGATGGCTGTTTTAACAGTGATCTCTCTTGGATTCTCTTCTTGCCAAAAAGAAGAAGAAGTATTCCCGCTACCAACGGTAACGTCTAGCGGTGCATTGTCTGGAATTGCGGGTGCTTCTGTGACAGTAAGCGCTACAATCTCTGCTCCTGCAGGATTAAAGTCTATCACTGTTTTAAAAAATGGTGCTCCTTTTGAAACGAAAGTATTAGCTGGAGAGAAATCTTACACCTATACTTCTACTTATGTAATCGAAGCATTAACTGCTGGTTCAGTAGTAAACTTCACTATCCAAGCAACAGATAACAAGAGCCAAATTTCTGCTTTAGTTCCAGTTGTTGTGACAGTTACAGCTACTCCTCCTAAGCAAATTGTAACGGTTACAGGTGTGATCGAAGGAAACGTAACTTGGACAGCTAATAAAATCTACAAATTGTCAGGTTTTGTGCGTGTAGGTGAGGAATCTACTTTTGGAACAATCACTAAAGTAGGTAACTTAACGATCGAGCCAGGAACTGTTATCATCGGTGAGCGCGCTACAAAAGGTGCATTAATCGTTCAACGTGGTTCTAAAATCAATGCAATTGGAACGGCAGCTCTTCCTATCGTATTTACATCAGAAAGAGATCCAGGTACACGTGAGCCAGGTGACTGGGGTGGATTAGTTATCTGTGGTCAAGCTCCTAATAACTTGCCTAATACACAAGCATCTCGCGAATTAGAAGGTGGTTACGGTGCGTTCCACGGTGGTACAGATGCGGCTGATAACTCAGGTACATTAAAGTATGTTCGTTTAGAATACGCTGGTATTCCTATCAACCCGAACCAAGAGGTTAACTCGTTAACATTAGGTTCAGTAGGTTCAGGTACAACAATCGATTACGTTCAAGCTTCTTATGGATTAGATGATTCATTCGAATGGTTTGGTGGTACTGTTAACGCGAAGCACTTAATCGCTTACAAAGGATTAGATGATGACTTCGATACGGATAACGGATTCTCTGGTTATGTACAATTCGGTATAGGTATTCGTGGCGCTGCGATTGCGGATCAATCAGGTTCAAATGGTTTTGAGTGTGATAACGATGCAAACGGATCGGCTAACACACCATTTACTTCAGCTATTTTCGCTAACATGTCGATCATTGGTGCTAAAGGTGCTTCCTCTACTTCAATTGACCCATTATTCCAACATGGTGCTCAGTTACGTCGTAACAACAAGCAAAAAATCTACAACACCGTAATCACAGGATACCCTTATGGAGTATATATTGACTCACAAAAAGGTAGCGCTAAAGCAAATGCTGCAGCTGGTGATATCGATTTAGGTAACGTAGTTTTAGCTGGTGTTGATGGCTGGGGAACGAACGGATTCGGTTTAGGCTGGACTGTTAACGTGAAGCCAATGGGTGTTCCAGTTCCAGGTTTTGAGAACATGACTTCATTGAATACAGGAGCTTCTACAGGCTTAACTGCTTTCACTATTGGTACAGCAGTTCCACAAGATTGGTTCTTATCATTAACAGGTAACAAAATTTTAGCTACTCAAGCTAATACAGGTTTATCTACTACTCTATGGTCTTCAGGTCGTCCTACGTTCACTTTAACGACAGGTACATCTGAGTCATTGATCGGTGCTAATTTGAAGTCAGGTCTTCCTGCATTCTTCGAAGCAACTGATTATGTAGGTGCATTTAAATCTACAGACTGGACAGCTGGTTGGGCAGAATTTGCTCCTAACGCAGTAGTTTACATTAAGTAATTTTTCAGAGGGGGCTAATCTCGGTTAGTCCCCTTTTTTACTTTTTACACCAAAAACCATGAAACAACTTATTGCCCTTTTTGCCTTATTATCTTTGGCCTCATGCCATAAAAAAGACGAAGTCGCATACTATTTCAATGAAGCGCAACAAGATACACTTACCACCAATATTATGACATTCGTGGCGGAGAACCCGCCCTTTGCAAACGATACAACACGTTTTCAAGCTAAATACAACAATTATTACTGGATGCGTTTACCTAGCTACAAGCTAGTAAAACTAGAAATGAAGGAAGATAGTACCTGGTACTATTTCCTAACTAGACCCGTAGCTAATCTTCAAGTATTCCAAAGAGGGGTGATCGGTACTTTTAAATTAAAACCAGGAAGCTTAAAGCCTTATGAATTCAAGGAAGTAGTAAATACCCCACATTTGAAAGAAGCAGAAGTACTAGAGCGTGGCGCATTTTTATTCCAAGAATTGAAAAAGAAAGGAAAGCTAGATGAATACTTTGTGATGAAAGATTACATCGCTTGGCCTGATTCAACCCTACAATACAATCAAGAAATTAACCGCTGGGTACCCACCCAAAAACTATAGTGGTTCAAAGACAATATATTGGTGTAATACAGAAAATGTCAGGAGGATTCCTCTTGACATTTCTTGTTTTTTTCTTTTGGTCTTGCTCACAGGACAAAGAAGGAGTTTCAGCGCCTTCCACCTGTTCCACTTCGCCATCATCAACCGTCTCCTTTTCACGAGATATTTATCCCATCATTAAAAATTCCTGCCTATCCTGTCATGATGCTAAGAATCATTTTGGAGGTATAGTAATCGAGAACTATACCCAGATCTCTGAATCTGGTAAATCAGGAGAATTATATAATTCCGTTTACTATCCGCCTAGTGGAAATCCACCCTACATGCCTAAGGGAGCGCCATTGTTGAAATGCGAAATTGCTTTGATAGAGGCTTGGGTAAAGCAAGGTTCATTGAATAATTAATCTAAAGTTTATCGGTCGTTTATATTCTGTTTATTTGCCTAAATTAGCTTTGGCTTTCAAAACTAATATTCAAAAACATGTCCAAGATTTACGGCTTTTTATTACTCTTTTTATCCCTTGGTGTATTTGCGCAATCTAATTCAGATTCCCGCGTCATAGTCATCACCACAGACGGCTATCGCTGGCAAGAAGTATTCAATGGAATAGATACCTCGATCATTAAAATCAAGCGTTTCCACCACGGTGATTCCGCTCGATTAATTCAGCAATATTATGCACCAACCCTGAAGGAAAGACGCGAAAAGTTAATGCCTTTTTTCTGGGGAAAATTAGTGGCAGCGGGACAATTACATGGAAACAGAAATGAGGGTAGTCAAGTAAATAATGCGAATCCTTATTGGTTCTCCTATCCTGGATATAGCGAGATTTTGACAGGTCAAGTCGATACAGCGGTTAACTCGAATGACTATAAGCCTAATCCCAATACGAACTTTTTTGAGTATCTGAATTCGTTGCCTGCTTACAAAGGTAAAGTAGCGGCGTTCGGGGCTTGGGATGCATTTGATCGTATTTTAAATGAGAAAAGAGCCGGTTTCCCAGTGGTGAATGCCTTCGATTCTTATCCAGAATTAGAGAAAGATCCTGAGATGAAAATGCTTGCTAAGATGTTGAAGGAATCATTTAAACCTTTTGGTATGGCTGAATCAATTGATGTATTTACGCATTACAAGGCTTTACATTATTTAAAAACAAAAAAACCTAAAGCCTTGTACATCTCTTACGGCGAGACGGATGAGTTTGCTCATGAAGGTGCGTATAATCATTACCTAGATGCGGCACATCAATTCGATGCATGGGTAGGGGAGATTTGGGATTTTGTTAATTCGGATCCGGATTATAAGGGTAAAACAACGCTTTTAATTACCACTGACCACGGCCGTGGCGATGCCATTAAAACGCAATGGACTTCTCACGGAGAAAAAGTAAAGGATTGCTATCAAATTTGGTATGCGATGTTAGGAGCAAACGTGCCGGCTTTAGGCGAGGTTAAATCGAAGGAGTTAGTATATCAAAAAGAGTTAATTCACAAGGCTGCGAAAGCCTTGGGAGTAAGCTTTAAAAGTGAAGTAAAATAGGGGATTTAACAATTCCTTAACATTGGTTTTGGAAATGAGACTTACCTTAGTAAATTGAATTTTTAATAAAAAATCTTTATGTTCGGATTAGATCCTACACTGTTTTTCTTGTTGTGTTTTTGTCTTTTGGCCGCTTGTGCATTTGAGTTTGTGAATGGATTTCACGACACAGCAAACGCCGTTGCAACAGTTATTTATACGCATTCTTTACGTCCTACTCAGGCGGTGGTTTGGTCCGGATTTATGAATTTCTTGGGGCTATTAACTGGAGGCGTAGGGGTGACTATGAGTATTATTGGCCTGCTCCCCACGGAGTTGCTCGTTGATACCAATGTGTATCATTCGATGGCTATGGCTCTATCCTTATTAATTTCGGCTATTTTATGGAATTTAGGTACATGGTATTTTGGTATACCAGCCTCTAGTTCGCATACCTTAATCGGTTCAATCATTGGTATCGGTGTTGGCCACGCCTTGTTACCAGAAGCATCTAATAAGGGGATTGCGGCATTGAATTGGGACAAAGTGATTGAAATTGGTCAAGCATTATTATTATCCCCTTTATTTGGATTTGCTTTAGCGATCATCTTGATGTATATCTTAAAGAAGACGGTAACGAATAAGGAGATATTTAAAGAGCCAAAGAAAAAGTCACCACCACCCTTGTGGATTCGTTCGATCTTAATCGCCACATGTACGTTAGTTTCTTTCTTTCACGGAAGAAATGATGGTCAAAAAGGGATTGGCTTAGTGATGGTTATTTTGATCGCTTTTTTGCCTGGGTATTTTGCTATCAACACAACGTTAGACATGCAGATGGTGAAGTCGAGTCTAGCTACCGTACAGACGATTACGTCTAAAATTGATACCATACCTTTGTCGGAAAAAGAGCGTGAAAACTTAGCAGATTTGAAGCATTCTGCTGCAGATTTATCTTTCATCACAGCGCAAAATTTAAATCCTTCTACACTTTCAACGGATCAAAAATTTGCCATTCGTAAAGCTGCTTTAACAATCAATAAATATTCGAAAAAATTAATCGAAAGTGAATCAGTGGCTCTTTCTGAAAATGATAAGTCTGCTTGGAAAAAGGCTACTGCGGGAACAAAGGCCCCTTTCTTTACTTTTGGAGCTTCATCTAGTACCGGTATGGCTGGCGTGACTGATTTTGCACCTAATTGGGTAATGTGGATGGTGGCACTATCATTAGGTTTAGGAACGATGATTGGCTGGAAGCGTATCGTAGTGACGATTGGAGAGAAGATCGGAAAAGATCATTTGACCTATGCACAAGGGGCATCGGCTGAATTGATTGCCTCTCTAACAATCGGATTAGCGACTGCTTATAAGTGGCCAGTGAGTACCACACACGTATTAAGTTCTGGTATCGCTGGAACGATGGTAGCGCAACGCGGTATCAAGAATTTGCAAGGTGGAACGGTGAAGAACATTGTACTAGCTTGGGTGTTAACTTTGCCAGTAACTATTGTTTTATCAGCTCTATTATTCTTATTCTTCCGTTGGATTACGGGATAAGATTCCTTTGAAATAAATCCACGATCCGGCGGAGAGGGCAAGTCCTACAAAACCGAAGATCGTGATCCAAGAGAAAAAGAGTTGCGGCAGGTTCCAATTTGGAAAAATAAAACCTGCCGCAATTAATAATAGATTGTATCCTAAGTAGCCAATCGAGTCTACGATATACATCAAGAAACCGATATTAGCTTTATGTCTAGTGATCGCAATCATGCGTTCGAACACAGACGTCGTAATCGTTAAATAAGGCAAGTAAATGCCGAATCCGGTTAGCACAATTAACCAAAAGCTATTCAACCCCTCTCTGCCCCAAAGTCCCGCAATCACCAGTAAAACATAGCCTAAAGCGATAGCGCCTAAGCTGATAAAAAAGGCCGCATAATTTCGCTTGATTAGGACTAAACTTCCGTTGATCACGAGGATTCCCACCGTTACCCAAATCTCCGTTTGAGAATAAATAGAAGGCACTCCTTTATATCCTAAGTAATGCCAGATTTCCGGTGCGAAATCCGACCGAATACCTCTCAACAGGGACGCAAATAAATAGAGCAAGGCGATGGAAAAAATACCTGGCCACAGCTGTTTTACTAAAGCTATTCGATCTGTCTGAGTCATCGGTTGACGCTCTGCTCGATCTGCTACTTCCGCTGCCGTAGGACGCGGAATCATCGTCAACATCCAGACAAAAAATAAAAAAGGAAGTGCATAGATTAACCCCGCTGCAAACGGCATCCATTTTTCCATCACTCCCCAGTAAAGGAGTGAAACACCTACAGATTTTGAAACGCCATCGGCAAGAATAAAACTACTTCCTAAGGCTGCAATAAATAATTCGGTATTCTTTTTGCCCTCTAGAAAGCCTTGTATATAACCAAAAATCATTCCAAGCGGAAGTCCGTTAATGAGTAGAAAAATCAGATTATATGGTTTTGGCACAATTCCAAAACCTAACAAAGCGAGTTCAGCAATGACGATACTAAATATGATGGCTTTCGCCCTTTTCTCCCAAGTGATGGAAGAAACAAAGAAGATTCCGCACCATTTTGAAAGCATATAACCTGCAATTTGGGAGGAAATGAGGATGGATTTCCAATGAATCCCCATAAAAAATTGCTCTTCATAAGTGCCGGCAGTGAAGGGTTTTCGAAATCCATAAACACAGAAATAGCAACCAAAAGCCGCGACCATCGACCAGGCCGGATGCCAAGTCCATTTATTCCGATTTGCCGCTATCATTTCAGATTTTCCTTCAGTAGCTCAGTATAAAATTCGACAGGCTCAACTTGAAGATTCGGAATCTTAGCTAGGTCATCAAAGCGACGTAATCGCACCGCATCTTGATAGAAGGGATTCGATTCAAACGCCTTGCATTCGATAGGGGACATGGGTCCACCTTGTAATTCCAAACTGATAACCGAAGGTTCACTTAACAAGGCAAAATAATCTTCCTCCACTGCACACAAATAGCGCTTAGCGGCCACATGTAAATGCACAGGTTCTGACACCGCTGCAACGAAATATTTTTGAAGAAAACGATAGCCTAATTCCTCGTGCAAATCATCAATTCCCTGATCCGGTGCATCATCTGGAAGCGCATGCAATAAGTGCCCCACATCGTGTAGGAGAGATGCGATAACTAAACTACTCGACGCTCCTTCTGCCATCGCTAAATGTGCGGATTGCAAGGCATGTTCTCCTTGGGTAACAGGTTCTCCTCCATATTCAGAATCGCCTTGCTCATTAAACAGTTGAATGATTTTTAAAACGGGGTCTTTCATGTCGTATTTCTATCAAATATTCTGTAAATTAGGCGTATTAATTAGCCTAAAAAAGCCATTTAGGGCGATTTAAAAGAGATTTTACGCGCGATTAATGATTCCGTAATATGATATATGAAGTTCAAATTCGTCCTACTACTTTCGCTGATGAAAAAGAAGTTTTGGGCCTGATTGAAGAGCTTGAAAATCGCGTTTTTGACTGCGGAATTTTTGCGGGCATTTTTAAATCCTACCTGGAAGATCCACTCACCTTAATGAAAGTGGCGGTTGCAGAAGACGATCGCATTTGCGGTTTTATATCTTCCAAAGGACAGCCCCTCCTGCACCATGAAGGTCTAGTTTTTGAAATTCAAGAATTGATCGTGACTTCTGATCACCAGGGAAGAGGTATTGGAAAGAAATTGATTGAATCTTTAAAACCGGAGCTATCACGCCTAGGCGCTAAATCACTTGAAGTGACATCGAATAAAAGACGCAAAGAAGCCCACGCATTTTATCAATCCGTGGGCTTCCTGAATTCGCATGAAAAGTTTACGATTTACTTTTGACCTAATTTTAAGGCCTGCTTTATTTTACGGAATATATCGTAGTTGTTATAAATGCCACTAAAGGCCTCAGAGCCGGGGCCAAAAGCAAAAACAGGAATCATTTGACCTGTATGGCCTTTTGTCGTGAAAGCAGCCTTCACTTCTCCCGTTTTCATATTTCCTCCCATTAAAGCCATTCCGCCTGTCTCATGATCAGCCGTAATAATAACTAAGGTTTCTTTGTTTTTTGCGGCAAAATCCAGGGCATAACCGATGCTTTTGTCAAAATCTACCATCTCGGTGATGGCATAATCAGCATCGTTTGCATGTCCACCCCAATCAATTTGTGAACCCTCGATCATAACGAAAAATCCCTTCTTGTTTTGGCTCAATAGTTCGAGAGACTTTTTTGTCGAATACAAGAGTGCATCCCCTCTGCCTTCCATTACCTTAATCGGATTTTCCTCTGCGTACAAGGCAACTAACTTGCCTTTGTTTACTCCATCTAAATCAAGACTCGAATGTACTTGATAGCCGTTTTTACGTAGTGTATCAAGTAAGTTTTTTCCGTCTTTACGCTTCTCAAAATACTTTCTTCCACCCCCAATTACCACATCAACATCTGTTTTTAAAAAGTCATTTGCGATTTCTTCGTGCATCGAACGTTTTAATTGATGCGCAATGAAGGAGGATGGCGTTGCATCTGTGATATCACAAGTAGAGACCAGTCCAGTTGCTAGATCTTGGTTTTCTGCCATCTCTAGTAAGGAGGTAGCTGGAATTTTTAATGAATCTAGCCCGATTGCTCCATTATAGGTTTGCTTTCCGGTAGCGAAGGCAGTGGCTCCCGCGGCAGAATCTGTCACATAGTTATCAGATGCTTGATTTTTGTGGAAACCCACATTCGTCACTCGTTCCAAGTTCAGATGTCCCCGATTAGCGGTAAGTCCTGCATATATTTGGCTCACACCCATTCCGTCACCGATTAATAAAATGACGTTTTTTGGATTTTTTTGGCCCAATAAACTAGCACTCACTAGACAGAGTGCGATAATTTTTTTCATGAGTATAAGTTTTGAATGTATTCAGATGTGAACCCTGGAGATGTGGTCATTCCTTTTCCACCTATTCCATTGATAATATGAATCACATCATCTACTACTTTAGTAAAAATCTCAGACGTTGTGCCTTGTAAATAGAATCCTGCCCAGGTAGAATCTACGGTCCAGTTATCAAGATTGGTTATTCGCTTTGCTTCATTCAGCATCATTTCGTTGATTTCAGAAGATACCTCAAATCCAAAGTTCGCTTGTTCATTCGCAGGCACATATTCGTGCGAATCACCTAAGATGATAGATCCATCATCTGCTTGTTTGAATAAAATATGAATCCCTTTTTCTTGAAGCACCTTTTGTTCTGAGGAGGTTTGAATTTTTGAAAACGAAGGACATGAATGGAAACTTTCATATCGACGGATCGTTAGACCTGTCAAAATATTCGATTTCAAAATCTTCTTCTGCGGAGCTAAACGCATCATCTGCAATTTACTAATTTTCAATTCAGATGATGGGTAGTGTTCAGGTAACAAAAATTGCGTGTCCCGGCCATTCGCTAAAATAACTTGATCACCCCAAAACGTCTGTTTTTTAGATGTAGTTAACATCGCGATACCCCGTTTTTTCTCCACTGAAATAACCGGGCAAAGATTATGGTAATGCAATCCTAAATGCTTGATCATAAATTCACGAACGCGATGTACCATTACGAGCGGATTTAATGAAGCTTCTTCCGGTATGAATAAACCACCTTTGACATAGTCTTTTTTAAAGTGCGGGTTAATCTCCAGCGTCTCGGATGCAGTGTACAAGCGAGAGGTATAATCACGCTCCTTAAACAGTTGAAACATTTCTTCTAGGAGCGTTAATTCCTGATCATCAGACGCAATATACCAAGAGCCGTTTTTTACAACGGAAATATCAGTTTCTTCTTGTAGGTCTTTGTAAATCTTTAGGGATTTTCTGCCATAGTTGAACCAGGTATCTAGCTGTTGCCCTGAAGGCACCGCTTGTCCGAAATTCCGAAAACTAGCTTCGTATGGTTGTACATCCTTTTCTAACAATAGTACACTCTTTCCTTTTCTAAGCGCATGGTAGGCACAATAGGTACCAATAATACCACCACCCACGATCACTAAATCGTACTTTCGATTCTTATACATAATTTAAAACATCGGATATTTTCTCTATCAGACCATCATTTGGATGTCCTTCTAATTGTTCGCGCGAATGAGTGCCATTGCACACACCTAATGCAATGCCTACACCAGCATTTTTGCCGAAGGCTAAATCCACAGGAGTATCCCCTACGTTCAAGACCTCCGAAAGATTCGTGACGCTTAATTTCTCCATCGCGTAGTGAATCATGGCTGGAGATGGGCGACCTTCCCCATTCACCTCATCTGGTGTAACTGAAAGATGTATGCCTTCCCTTGCATCGAGTGATGGAACCCAGCCTAAACGACCTAAAATGATATCTGCCACTTCACGGTAAAAGCCGGTGGTTAACGCAATTTTGATTCCTTTTTCGTGTAAGGCCTTAAATAATTCCAAGCAACCTTCGGTAGGATAGACTGGTTGTGTCCGGTAATGGTTTTCTAAGATCTCCTTAAAATCTGCGTATGATTTCGCAGCTAATTCAGGAATGCGAGAATCTCCTTCCCCTATTTGTTCTGTCCAAAGCAGCGTAAACACATACAATTTCGCATATCCTTGTAGTGCTAAAATGCGTTCATCACTGGAATGCAATCCATTTTTCTGTGCGGCTAATTTAAAACAATGCTCTACCTCATGTTGGTCTAGAACCGTTGTGCCCGCCATGTCTAAAACGACTAATTTAATCTCCTTCATTCTCCTAAATTACCTCAGCCATATTATAGATGCATTAAGGTGGTGTAACGAAATTGTTACGCTTTTTTCTATGGTATTTTTTAAAGATTTTCTTCGGAAAAATTTGGTTTGAATTCAACTCATAACAAAGGCTTAATAAGAGGAGCTTTTTCTTAATCAACTCTTAATTTTTCTATCGATACTCGTTTAAATGTGGCCTCTACTTTTGTGCCAAATATTAAATAAACAAACTCATATGAAAAACAATTTACAACTGGTTTTTGCTAAAATGAGCCCTAAATCATTGATTTGGCTTGTTTTTGCATTGATTACTACGGTTAGCATGACCTCTTTTGGTCAATCTCGTAGTGTGAAGGGTACGGTAACTTCTTTAGAAGAGAAGTCAGGTATTCCTGGTGTGACTATCCGTGTTAAAGGAAGCAACAAAGGCTCCATGACGGATGCAAATGGTCAATATTCAATCGCCGTTTCAGGAAATGAAGTTTTACAATTTTCCATGATTGGCTACGCTGCTAAAGAAGTAGCTATAGGAAATGTATCTGAATTAAATGTCGTTCTTACACAAGACCAAAAACAATTACAAGAAGTGGTTGTGACGGCCTTAGGTATTAAGAAAGACGTACGTAAAATTGGTGTGGCTATTCAATCAGTGGATGGTGCTAGCACAATCAAAGCACGTGAGCCTAACGCAATCAATGCATTATCAGGTCGCGTAGCTGGTTTGACGATCGGTGCTCAACCAGAGCTTTTGAGAAAACCAAACATCTCATTACGTGGTAGTTCTACTGTTTTATACGTAGTAGATGGTGTACCTATTAACTCAGATACTTGGAATATCTCAGCAGATGATATTGAAACGTACTCCGTGTTAAAAGGAGCTTCGGCTTCTGCTCTTTATGGTTTCCGAGGTAAAAATGGTGCCATCTTAATCACGACAAAGCGTGGTTCATCAGACAAACGTGGTTTCTCTGTAGAAGTAAACTCTTCTACTCAATTGCAATCAGGTTTCTATGCGATTCCAGAAGTTCAAGACGAATATGGCCCTGGTGATCACGGTCAGTATGCCTTTGGTGATGGTAAAGGTGGTGGTTTAAACGATGGTGACTACGATGGTGGTTGGGGTCCTCGTTTTAACGGACAATTAATTCCACAATACGATTCTCCAGTGGATCCTGTAACAGGCGTTCGTTCAGGTACTCCATGGGTGGCTCGTGGTAAGGATAACTTAAAGCGTTTTTTAGAGACAGGTATCTTGTCCACGAATAACGTTTCAGTAGCGGCAACAGGTGAGAAATACAATTTGCGTTTCTCTACTTCTCATATCTACCAAAAAGGTATTGTACCTAATACCCAATTGAATATGACGAACTTCAATATCACGGCTGATTATAAGTTCTCTAACAAATTAAAGTTTGAGTCTAACTTACAATATAACCGTCAATACACGCCTAACATTCCAGACGTAAACTACGGTCCTAACTCGATCATCTATAACATCGTTTATTGGGCTGGTGCTGACTGGAATATCGATGACATGCGTAACTACTGGCAAAAAGGTAAGGAAGGTATCCAACAAATCTATGCGGAATACCAACGTTATAATAACCCATACTTTATGTCATACGAGTGGTTACGTGGTCACTACAAGACAGACATCGTAGGTCAAGCGGCATTACGTTACACATTTAACGAGAACTTGAATTTATTAGCTCGTACGCAAGTAACAACTTGGGACATGTTACGTACGGAGAAATTCCCTTATTCAGCGGGTACTTACGGTCGTGATGAGCGTCGTGGTGATTACCGCGAAGATCGTCGTTCTTTATTCGAGAACAACACGGAATTATTGTTAACGTTTGACAAAGATCTATTACCAGGCTTTAACACAAAAATTAATGCGGGTGCATCTCAACGTATTTTCCAATACAAGTCGATGTTCGCTACAACGAACTACTTAAACGTTCCAGGTCTATATAACTTCTCTAACTCTGCACTACCAGTACAGGTTGCGAACTTTGGTTCTGACATGCAAGTACTTTCTGCGTACTATTCTGCAGACTTTTCTTACAAGAAATACTTAACGGTATTTGCCACTGGACGTTTGGATAAATTATCAACTTTGCCAGCAGGGAAAAATACTTTCTTCTACCCATCTTTCGGTGCGGTAACGGTATTGTCTGATTATGTGAATTTACCAGAAACGATTTCTTTCTTGAAATTCCGTGGATCATATGCAAACGTGAAGGATGGTTTAACCTCTTCTACAATTGATAACCGTGTAGGTACTTATTCAGGTGAAAACTACCAGTCACCTTATGATGGTCCATCTTACCAAAACAATACGGTTTACACAACTGGTTTCTATTACAATAACCAAACAGGTGCTACGTACGGTAACGAACTAAGCAACCCGAACTTGAATCCATCTGAGACTTCTCAGACTGAATTTGGTATGGACTTACGTTTATTAAAAAATCGTATCGGAATTGATGCTGCTTATTTCATCTCGAATGACGGCCCTTCGATCTTCTCTTTACCTATCTCTTCTACTTCAGGTTATACCTCTGCATTAGTGAATGGTATCAAGACTCAGAAAAAAGGTTATGAGATCTCTGTAACAGGAACACCTATTCAAACAGCAGATTTCAGCTGGGATGTATTAGCGAACTACTCGACTTTCGAGCAACGCTTAACAGAAATCTATCCAGGTATCAATAGCTTAAATACGTTCTTGAAAGTGGGTGATCGTACAGATAAATTATACGGTTCTGCTTTCGTTCATACTCCAGATGGCCAAATCATTAATACATCTGCTGGTATTCCAGAGAAATTATCAGGTACACAATCTCAGTATTTAGGTAATACTAACCCTGATTTCGTTTTTGGTTTCAATAACAAGTTTACTTACAAAGATGTAAGCTTAAGCTTCTTATTTGATGGACGTATCGGTGGTGTGATCATTAACTACACACAACAACAAGCGTATCGTGGTGGCCGCGCAATCGGTACAACACAAGGAATCTTCGCTGCAGCTCGTCCGCAAGATGCTTTAGGTGTGAAAGCATTCGTAGGTCAAGGTGTAGTGGTTTCTAATGGTGTAGCAATTAAGTATGATGCTGCGGGTAACGTAACTAACTTCTCTGAATTACAATTCTCTCCTAACACGGTGAAAACCTATGTTCAAGATTACGTGGGTCGTTACTACAATACAAACGAAGGTAACTTAATGAGCCGTTCATTCGGAATGTTGAAAGAAGTTGTTTTAGGAGTAAAGCTTCCTACGAAATGGTTCGGTAAAGGGGTGTCTGGAGCAAACGTATCGTTTGTAGGACGTAACTTATTGTACTTCGCTGAGAAGAAAGATACTGACTTATCTCAATACTTATCAGATGGTACTTCAAGCCCTCAAACACCTTCAGTAAGAAGCTACGGAGTTAACTTAAACTTCACATTCTAATTTTTTCATTCTTAAAAATGAGTCAAACAATGAAAGTTAAAAATATCATTTTAGGATTGTTAGGATTCTCCTTACTTGCTTTGAGCAGTTGCGAGAAGACCTTCGATCAGTTAGAGAAAGACTCTAACCGTCCGGTACAGGTTCCTGCATCTTTAGTATTGCAGGCTGTTGAATACAATGTGATGAACGATAATGGTCGCCCATTCTCTGCTGAGATGCGTTGGAACCAGTTCTATTGCTCTAACTATAACTATTATGCAAATAATGAGTATACGTTAGGCCAAATGCCGAATCAATACACTACGTTGAAAAACGTGATCCAAATGGAAGCGGAGGCAAAGAAAGCAGGTTTAGCAGATGTGAATGGTTACTCAGCTTTGGGTAAATTCTTCCGTGCGTATTTCTTTGATCAAATGTCGAAGCGTGTAGGTGATTTACCGATGACTGAAGCATTAAAAGGAATCACGAATACGGCTCCAGCTTATGATTCTCAAAAAGCAATCTACGTTCAAATCTTGAAGTGGTTAGATGAAGCTAATACAGATTTAGCTACTGTTATTGCTAGAGGTGAAACAGTTTCAGGAGATTTCTATTTCTCAGGTGATTTGAAAAAATGGCAAAAAGTAGTAAACGCTTATCGTTTACGTGTGTTGATCACTTTGTCAAAGAAAGAAGCAGATACAGATTTAGCTGTTAAAACGAAATTTGCTGAAATGGTAGGTAATCCTACCAAGTATCCATTATTAGGATCGAACGCAGAGTCGCTACAATTCGTGTGGAATTCGTTCAACAAGTATCCATCTAACCCAGATAACTTCGGTTTCGATGCGACTCGTCAAAACATGGCATCCACTTACGTAGGATTTTTAACGAAAGTGCAAGATCCTCGTGTTATGGTTACGTGCGAGCCAGCAGGAGCTGATTTAAAAGCAGGTAAGTTACCTTCAGATTACACGGCTTACCGTGGTGCTGGTTCCGGAGATGTCTTAGATGATATGGCGAAGAATGCTGGTTTATCCAATGGTGCTGGTTATGCTCCAGGTATCTATTCATTCCAAAACCGTGCTCGTTACTATCAAAACTACACTGGTGAAAATACGTTCATCGTAGGATATCCTGAATTATGTTTCAACATCGCTGAAGGATATGCACGTGGTTGGGCTTCTGGCGCTACTGCAGCGGAAGATTGGTATAAGAAAGGTATCAAAGCTTCTCACGCATTCTACGGAATTGTAGAGGGTGCTAATACGTTCACTTATTCAAAAACTGGAACGAAAGATGCAGCTGATTTAACGAAGTTCACGGTTAACTTTAACTTTGACACGTATTATGCACAGTCAGCAGTAGCTTATGACGCTACAAACGCGATCGAGAAAATCGTTTCTCAGAAATACGCTGCCTTTTTCATGAACTCGGGTATGGAAGCTTATTTTAACTGGAGAAGAACAGGTTTCCCAGCATTCTCAACAGGTGCGGGTAATGGCAACTCAGGTCGTATTGCTTTACGTTGGTTATACCCAGCTACTGAGCGTACAGCAAATGCGACAAACTATACAGCGGCTATTACTAGCCAATACGCTGGAAAAGATGATATCAACGATATCATGTGGTTGAACAAATAAATAATTGATGAAGGATTAACAAAAAAAAGGGGAGACAATGTCTCCCCTTTTTTTTGTTATCTCAAGTTATTTCTTTGCTTTCGGTGCGCGAGCTTTCGGTTTTGCCGGAGCCTTTGCAGCTGGAGCTTTTGCTGCTGTTGTCTTTTTAGACACAGCTGGTGCAGCTGGTTTTTCTTTAGCGATTAAGGAAGCAAGTAATTTAGCTTTTGCTACTTTTTTGCTCTCTTTTGACTTCTTTTTAGCGTCTTTTTCTGCTTTTTTTGCTACCGCTTTAGCCGCTTTCTCTTTTGATTTAGCCGCTTCTTTTTCTTGTTCAGCGATTAATTTGCTATATTTTTTTACGATTGAAGAAACAGATTTTGTCGTTTCGTTAAGTACTTTCTTAGCGTTTTTCTCTGAAAGCCCCTTCAATTTAGGCAAAATAGCCTGTGCTACTTGGTCGATTAGTTTTTTGTTATCCTCACTCATAATGGTTTTTTTATTGTTGTGGTCAAACTTATATAAAGAAATGATTAAATAAAATTTATCTGTGTTAACATTTTAGTAACATCGAAAAATTTAATATTGGAATTAGCTGGGAGAGCTGAATTTTAGACCTACAATTCCGATAATGATTAGGGTTAAAAAGAATACTTCGAATGAATTGGTAGGTGTTTTAAGGACAAATACATCAAAGAGTTTGATGAAAACCAGTGAAATGGCTGTCCAACTTGCAATGGCTAATGTTAATGGGATGCTTTTTAGAGATAGCGACAAGAAATAGATATTAGCGCCACCTAATCCAAGGTAAATTAACAAATAGGCCATTTCTCTTCCAGCAGGGATACTGAATAAGGAGTATTCACTAATGGCATATTTCAATGAATTTAAACTAACTTTTTTGAGAGAATAGGTCCATGCAGCTTCAAAGCCAGCGGCAATCAAAAGGAAAATCCAGGACTTAAACATAAAAAGAGTAGGTATTAGTAAAACGGCCATCGTTATATAAATCAAGGATGGCATAGCCTGGTTTTGTTTGTTGGTAGTTTCCGCCCCACCAGGCTCCACTGACTGCGCCGTTACAACAATAGGTAACCCCATTATATTCCACCCTATCTAATAAATGTATATGTCCAGAGATGGCAATTTTTACATTTGGGTGTTTTAGGAATAGATCTTTTAGGTCGTTTGCGTCTTCATGCATCCATCTTCCTGGTACATTCCATTGGTTGTTTTCGAATCGATTTCCATCGAAGAAAATGCAAGCAGCTAAAATGGGGATGTGCGAAACAATTAATACAGGCTTGAATGGGGAAATGGAGGCTAACTCGTTTTTCAGCCAGTGCATTTGAGCTTCGTCAATTTTTCCAGTATACCATTTGCCTTCGTTATTTGGACTAATGCTATCAAGGCTGATTAAATGCCAAGCGCCTAGATCTTTTGAATAGTAGAAATCTGACTCTTGTATTTTATCCAAGGCAAATTTTTTCCCATCCAAAATGCTTTGCGGGGTTTCATTTTTCACCCAAATATCATGATTTCCTAAGGACTGAACTATGGGAACGGAAAGTTCCTTATCTACCACCTCAGCCCATAAACGCCATTGTTTTTCAGCCACGGCTCTACCTCCTCTGTGGGCATCCATAATCGCGTCCCCACTGTTAATAATTAAATCTGGTTTTTGAGGAAGAGACTGAATGTGATCTAGGCATTTGGAAAAGCCTTTTGCGGCACCGATTAAGGGCATCATATGCACATCCGTTATGTGTGCGATTCGAAACGGTTTTTCTGGAGTGGGGGAGGTATTTGCTTTACCTATTTGTGGTAAACTTAAAGAGCCAAGGCCTAAACCTAGTGTTTGAAGAAGGGATCTTCTGTTCATTAATAACTTAATAAATTCAAGTCAAATTTCGCCGTTTTACAAGGATAGGAGGTTGGCTAATCTTCATCAGATCATTATCATATTGTCAATAACAATTACTTCACATTCTCTTAACAATTTGGTAACATTGGAAGGATACTGGGGGTATTACCTTTGCGCCGTAAACAACCAATATATTCAAAATGTACAATTTTAGTCAGAAGGCATTCGGCCTAC
>JACCDQ011751412.1_pt1 | contig 21102 bp, 12 predicted proteins | sample 7446031 | NCBI WGS metagenome assembly JACCDQ01 (sample SAMN15323442, study PRJNA562643) | freshwater metagenome | isolation source: river surface water | place: USA:Blue River Watershed | collected 2017-08-17
AAGGTAAATAGGGATGGAACAGGGGTAACAATGGCATGGCCAAAAGTGTGTAATAGATCCCAAATTTTAGGATTACTTCCTGTAGCCAAGACGAGTTTTTCGGCTAGATAATTCTCCATTTGTGTTTCAATTTTCCAACAATTTTCTGTTTTAAAAATAGATTGAACACTTTGGCTGGTTAGAATACTAATGCCTAATTTTTTGCTGGTATTTACAAAACAATCGATGATGGTTTGAGACGAATTAGAAACAGGAAACATCCGTCCATCCTCTTCAATTTTGAGTTCGACTCCGTGTTTTTCAAACCATTCTATGGTATCTCCAGAGCAAAATTGATGAAACGGTCCACGTAATTCTTTTTCGCCCCGCGGATAAAATTTAACCAATTCATTCGGTTCAAAACAAGCGTGGGTCACATTACAGCGTCCACCTCCAGAAACGCGAACCTTGGAAAGCACTTCTTTTCCACGTTCTACAATCGCCACTTTGAGTTTTGGGTTGCGTTCTACAATGTTGATGGCTGAAAAGAATCCAGCAGCACCGCCTCCTACAACAATTATATCAAAGTTTTGATTCATATTTTTGTTTTGAAAGGGCAAAGTTAAGAATAAAAAAACGCCTTTATTACTAAAGGCGTTTGTATTATATAGTTGAAAGTTTATTTTTTCAATTCTAAAAGTACTACGTCAAATTCTGAATCAATAGTAGCTTTTCCATTCAAAATAGTAGTTTCTTCACCAGAATAAAAATCTCTTACTTTTGTACCATTCTTGAAAATACTTCCTGTTGCGATTGTTTTTTTGCCTTTGGCAAGATTCAACCCAACCACAACTTGATCTTTGTATTTACCTTGAGTAAAAGTACGACTAAATACGTAAGGAGTTGCTGTAATTTGTTGGTGAACACCAGCCCCCACAGCAGGATGATTTTTTCTAAATTGTCCTAACTTTTGCCAATGAGCCAACGTTTTTTGAGTAGATGGGTTGTTTTTGATTTCGTCCCAATTCATAAAAGAACGTAGAGTAGCGTCACCTTGAGTACCTTCAATTACTAAATTACGTGCCGATTCATCTCCGTAATAAACTTGCGCAGTTCCAGGAGCCAATAATAATTTAGTGGCACTTTCAAATGTTTTCTCTCTTTTGCCATCAAAAGGGGTTGAATCATCGTGAGAGGAAACATAGTTTAAAACTCCAAAGCCTTTTAATTCATTTTGAAGTTTGTTGGAGTAAAATGAAAATAAGCTTTCATAGTCTTTTTTTGCTTCGTTTTTAAACTCAAAATTGATTAAACTATTGAATCCATTAGCAAAATAATTTACTTTTTTATCCCCAAAATCATAATACAAGCCTCCACTGATGTTGTATCCTGAAACTTCTCCTGTGGTGTAAAAACCATTCTTGTCTAATACTTTGTTAGGATTATTTTTTTTCCAAGTAGCAAAAGCATAATCGCATTGTTTTTTGAATTCAGCCCAAACACCTTCTTCGATATGTTTGGCAGTATCAGCACGGTAGCCATCAATTCCGTATTCAGTAATATAATCGGTTAGCCATTTGATGATGTAATATTTGGGTGCTCTAGGATATTTTGTGCGGGCAAAAAAGGCATCCAATTCTTTTATTTCTTGCTCGTAGCGTCCTTCTTTTTTCCATTTTTCAACTAAAGCGGTTGGTAATTCAACGTTTTGTTCACTTTCAGTACGAGTGTCAGGAAGGTTAGCAACAAGAGTGCATGCGGTAGTATTTGTATAATTTTTATAATCACAAGCAGGGGAGGTTCTTACCCAGTTTTCTGGCCATACAGCATCTTGAGGTGTAACGGGACCTGTGTGATTGATTACACCGTCAAACACAATTCGGATACCGTGTTGGTGCGCTTTTTCCACCATATTTTTTACCTCTTCAGCAGTTCCAAAGTTAGGATCAAAAGCCGTCCAATCTTTAGCCCAATAACCGTGGAATCCATAACTATATCCAGTTCCTTCATCTGTTCCATCGTGAATTTGTTCTACTAATGGTGTCATCCAAATCGCATTAATTCCTAATTGGTCAAAATAACCTTCTTCGATTTTTTGGGTAATTCCTTTCACATCACCTCCCATAAATCCACGTAGTTTGCCCGTTTCTTTAGTTCGGTTGTAGTTGATGTCATTGTTTGGATCGCCGTTATTAAAACGATCGGTTAATAAGAAGTACAAATTAGCTCCTTCCCAAACAAAAGGAGTTGAGTGTGTTGTTTTTTTGCTTTGTGCTTGAGTTCCATTGTGCGCAATGAATACAGCTAAAAAGGCTAGTAATAAAACATTTTTTTTCATAGATTATTGGATTTAGTTTTAACCATTAAGGGATTAAGTGAATTAAGGTTTTTGCTTAATAAATCTTATTCCCTAATGGTTTATTTAATGTTGTAATTCAAGTATCAAAGCGGATTTGGCCTCGATACTAATGTTATTTTTAATGTTGAATGTTTGTCCAGAAATTACATCCTTGCCAGTTGTATAATTGTTCAGATTTTCTTTAAAACGAGCAACAGCTACCTCTTGTTTTTCATCTGAATTGTTGATGAGTACCATTACACATTCAGAATCATTGTATCTAAAATAGGTATACACATTGTTTTCAGGAATATAATGGGTTGTTTTTCCAGTATGAATTATGGACTTTCCTTTTCTCCAATTGAATAGTTTTGAGGTAAAATCAAAGTATTGCTGTTGTTCTTTGGTACGACCTTCGGCAGAAAAAGCATTATTCGTATCACCTTTCCAACCTCCAGGGAAATCGCGACGAATATCTCCATCGCCTGCATTTTTGTCTCCCTGCATTCCAATTTCAGATCCGTAATACAATTGCGGAATACCTCGAATAGTAGCAATTAGGCTCATCGCTAATTGGTATTTTTTGAAATCGCCTTGGTAGATTTGGTTGAAACGATTGGTGTCGTGATTTTCGGCAAAAACTAAAATGTTATTGCTGTTGGGATATAAAAAGTCGTTGGTGAAGTTTTCATAGATTTTTATGATTCCTTTGTCCCAATTGGCTTTATCTTCGTTAAAAACTCCGCTACCAATAGCATCGTGAAGGGTAAAATCCATGACAGAAGGTAAATTGGAATTATAGCTTTGAATCGCGCCAATTTTACTGTCTTTTTGCCAATAGGCCATTTGTGCTTGATCGTGCATCCAAACTTCTCCTACAATGTTGAAATGCGGGTATTCGTCGGTAATGGCTTTAGTCCAAGCAGCAATTCCTTTTTTATCGCAATACGAATAGGTATCTACTCGGAAGCCATCTAAATCAGCATATTCAATCCACCAAATAGCATTCTGAATTAAATAATTCAATACCAGAGGATTTGACTGATTCAAATCGGGCATGGATTTTACAAACCATCCGTCCATACACATTTTGGTATCGGTTTTCGAAGCATTGGGATCAAATTGGGACGTCATTCGGTAATTGGTTTGCGCAAAACCAGGGAATTGATGAATCCAATCGTAAGTAGGTAAATCACTCATCATCCAGTGTTGGTATCCCCAATGGTTGGTTACATAATCCATGATGTTCTTCATGCCGCGTTGGTGCAATTCGGCACTCAATCGAACATAATCTTCATTGGTGCCATAACGGGAATCAATTTTGTATACATCGGATTGTCCGTAGGTGTGATACGAACCTCTTTCGTCATTGTCTTCGCAAAGAGGGGTAGGCCAAATAGCAGTAGCTCCAAGCGATTTAATATAATCTAAATGGTTGATAATGCCTTCAATATCACCTCCGTGACGACCGTCTTTATTGGCGCGATTCACTTTTTCGATAGTTTCTTTGGTACTGTCATTATTTGGATTACCATTGGCAAAACGATCAGGCATTAGCAAATAAATCATGTCTGAACTATCAAATCCTTTACGGAATTTTGAATTATTTCTTCTTGATTTTAGGCTGTATTTCTGCGTAAAAGCGACTTTCTTATTTTTTGAAAAAGAAAAAAGCAGGTCTTGTGCAGGCACATTTTTGGTATCAATCGTTACAAAAAGATAGTTCGAATTTTCTGTCCTTTGACAATTTTTAATAACAATCCCATTAGAAACGGTTACATCGTTTTGTGCAATATTCTTTCCGTAGAACATAATTTGTACCTCCGAAAGATTCATATCGCTATACCAAAAAGGAGGCTCCACTCGGTCTATTTGAGCGAATGCGAATGTTGTGAATAATAAAAGAAAGATTTTTTTCATTTTAGTTTTTAAATAAAAATTGTATTGGAATAGTTAGCCGTTCTGCCCATGATTTTTCTGAATGGTCTTTGCCTTCAAAAAATTGAGTAGTCCAATTGGTATTGTTAAATCCTTTTCGTTGCATTATATGATCTACATTTTTTTGTAATTCAGGATACAATGCATCTAATGTTTTATTGCCATAATCAAAATAGATTTTATGCGTATTTGGATTAGGCAAGTTTGCATCCAGATACTTGTTAAAGGCATTTGGAATAGGATTGTTTTTGGTGCTGAACGTTCCTGGCCAGTGAGTAGAAATACAAGCGGCACCACCAAAAATGTCAGGGTATTCACAGATGGCATATATTGAAATTAATCCTCCCATACTAGAACCTGCTATAAATGTATTATCCTTGTCTTTTAAAGTAGAATAAGTACTGTCTATGTAAGGCTTTAACTCAGTAGTGATAAATTTTAAATATAAATCTGAAATAGGATGAAAGACTTCTTTTGTTCTGCCTGCTTTTTGTAACTGAGTTGTTATAGTATCTCTTTCAATTTGAGTTAAATTTTCATACGGTTTTTGAGGAAAATATTCTGGATGGCGTTTTTGGGGATTGTTCCAAATACCTACGACAATAAATTTTCTTGTTTTTCCTTCTTGTGTTAATTTACCTGCCACTTCATCAACTTCCCAAGCTTGCTTATTCCAAGTTGTGCTTGCATCATATAGCATTTGCCCATCGTGCATATAAAGAACGGCATATTTTTGACCACTAGAATACCCATCAGGCAACCAAACATCAATGTTTCTTGAATCAACATAGTTCGAATTAAAATTTTCAATGCGTTGAATTATGCCCAAACTTACTTTAGGAATTTGGGCTTCTAAATGCATAGAAAACAAAACAATAATTAAAACTATGTTTCTCATTATTTATATTTAAAAACCCTTTTAACAATTTGTTGCTAAAAGGGTCATAGCTTATTTGTTAAACAATTGCAGCACTATTAGCAGCTACAGTTATTTCTTTTCCGTTAATGAAGACAGTAATTGCTGTGTTACCTTCCAAAGCAATTTGAGTCGATGTTTGGGTAACACTTACTTTTACAATTTGATTTCTGAAATTAATTTTAAACGAATATCCCTCCCATTCTTTTGGAATTCTTGTTGTAAAATGTAAGGTGTTGTCTTTTACACGCATTCCACCAAAACCTTCTACAATGCTCATCCAAGTGCCTGCCATGGAAGTAATGTGGCATCCTTCTTCTACCTCTTTATTGTAATCGTCTAAATCTAAACGAGAAGTTCTTAAATAGAAAGTATAAGCCATTTCCATTTTATCCAAAACTGCGGCTTGAATGGAGTGAACACAAGGTGAAAGTGAACTTTCGTGAACCGTAAAGGACTCGTAAAATTCAAAATTCTTTTTCAGTTCTTCTTTAGAAAAATGATCTTCAAAGAAATAGAAACATTGCAATACATCGGCTTGTTTGATGTAAGGCGAACGTAAAATTCTGTCCCAAGACCATTTTTGGTTGATTGGGCGTTGACTTCTATCTAAATCGGCAACACGAACCAATTTTTTATCTAAAAATCCGTCTTGTTGCAGATATACTCCCAATTCTTCAGATTTTGGGAAGTACATATTGTCTGCCACTTTTTTCCACTCTTGCAATTCCGCATTTGATAAATTTACTTTTTCAATAATGCGTTTGTGATCGGATGGATATTCTAACGACACTTTTTGAATTTGTTCTGTCGCATAATCAATACACCATTTTGCGATATAATTCGTGTAGAAGTTATTGTTAACGTTGTTTTCGTATTCGTTTGGACCCGTAACTCCAAGAATCATATATTGATTTTTATTGCTTGAGAAAGTTGCTCTTTGGTGCCAAAAACGAGCAATTCCTATTAATACTTCCAATCCTTTTTCGGGAATATAACTGTAATCACCAGTAAAGCGGTAATAGTTGAAAATGGCAAAAGCGATGGCTCCATTTCGGTGGATTTCCTCAAAAGTAATTTCCCATTCGTTATGGCATTCCTCACCATTCATGGTTACCATTGGGTACAAGGCAGCTCCATTAGTGAATCCTAATTTACCAGCATTTTCAATGGCTTTATCCAATTGATTATAACGATAGGTCAATAGGTTTCGAGCCACTTCTTGGTCTTTGGTAGCCATATAAAACGGAATACAATACGCTTCAGTGTCCCAATAAGTTGAACCTCCGTATTTTTCTCCGGTAAATCCTTTTGGGCCAATATTTAGACGCGAATCTTTTCCTAGATAGGTTTGGTTCAGTTGGAAAATATTAAAACGAATTCCTTGTTGCGCTTTCACATCGCCATCAATGGTAATGTCTGACATCTCCCATATTTTTGCCCAAGCTTGTTTTTGTTCGTCTAATGCGGTATCAAAACCTTTAGCTACAGCTGATTTGATTGCATTTTCTGCGGCCGTTTGCGTATTCGAATGATTCATGGAAACAGTGTAACCACCAATTTTTTGAATTGTAGATGTTTGCCCTTTTGCAATAACTGTTTCGTAACTGTATTGAATTTTGTCAGAAGAGGCATCAATAGCAACAGGTGAAATAGATTCATTTTTTCCATTAGCCCAAATACTATTGTGCATAAAAGTAGTTACTTTAAAATGAGTTTTGAAAGTTTGAGCGGTTACAAAAGCTTCATTTGTTCCTTTTTTTACGTCTAATGGTTCCCAAAATTTTTCTTCCCAGTTCGCATCTTCGTTAGTTACACCAGCATCGATATAAGGTTTGTATACAATTTTAGCATCTTTGTTTAAAGGAGAAATTTCATAATTAATGAATCCCACTTCGTCTAAATCCAACGAAAGAAAACGTTTTACGTTGACTGCAATTTCGGTTCCGTTTTGTAAAGTGGCCTCAAATGAACGTTGGTACCAACCTTCTTTCATGTTCAATTCACGACGAAAGTTGCGAACAGCAGTACACGTATGTAAATCTAAATTTTCGCCATTGATTTCAACATCAATCCCGATCCAATTTGGTGCATTCAATACTTTAGCAAAATATTCTGGATAGCCATTTTTCCACCAACCCACTTTAGTTTTGTCAGGGTAGTAGATTCCAGCAATATAACTCCCTTGGAAGGTCTCTCCAGAATAGCTTTCTTCAAAATTGGCGCGTTGCCCCATAGCACCGTTTCCGATACTAAAAAGGCTTTCAGATGATTTTACTCTTTCTACATCAAATCCTTCTTCAATAATAGACCAGTTGTCTGGCTTAATATAATCTTGGTTCATTTTTTTAATTTAAAAATTTGAAAATTTGAAAACGGTTCATTTCCCCCGATTCAATTCTTTAATTATTTATAAGTGTGTTTAAAAAAGCTTCGTCGATGAAAGTGAAGTCTTTAAAATTAAATTTGGCTTCATTTAAAATAGCGGCATCTCCAATTCCAATACTCGTCATTGATGCGATATTGGCTGCTTGAATTCCAGCAACTGAATCTTCGAAAACAATTGAATTTTCATTAGTAATGCCTAATTTTTGAGCCGCTTGAAGAAAAACTTCAGGGTCTGGTTTAGCATTGCTTACATCATTCCCGTCCACAATAGCATCAAAATAGGATAGAATCCCTGTTTTTTCTAAAATAGGTCTAGCATTTTTACTTGCCGAACCTAAAGCGATAGGTTGTTGATTGGCTTTCAAAAAATCTAAAACAGGCAGTACTCCTGGAAGGATTTCACTTTGGTCCATGTCTACGAGATAGGATAAGTAGTCTTCGTTTTTTTGGATTAACCATTGGTCTTTTTGTACTTGAGACGCTTCAACGTTTCCTAAACCTAAAATAATATCGAGTGATCGCACACGACTCACTCCTTTTAATAATTCGTTGTGTTCATGAGTGAATTCGATACCTAAGTCATTTGCAATTTTTTTCCAAGCTAAATAATGGTATTTAGCCGTGTCCACAATTATTCCATCAAGATCGAATATAAAAGCTTTTTTAGTCATTACTAAGTATTAATTAATTACGTCATCTACATCTTTAACTCGTGTTACCAAAATAGCCGCGATAATAAAGCTAATTCCACTCGTTACAATAGCATAAATCGCATTGTCTTGGTACACATATTTTACTAGAGGACCACCAATTAAGGCGTTTACTATTTGCGGAAGCACCACAAAGAAGTTAAAAATTCCCATATAAACTCCCATTTTTAGTGGCGAGATAGATCCTGCAAGAATAGCAAAAGGCATGGATAAGATACTTGCCCAAGCGATACCTACGGCAATCATCGAAAGAATTACCCAATTTTCATTGGGCATAAAATAAATAGAAATCAACCCGATTCCTCCAATGATTAGGGAAACAGAATGGGTAAGTTTTCTACCGATTTTTTTGGCAATGTAAGGAAGCGCAAAAGCATACAGTGCAGAAACTAAATTGTAAACACCAAATAGTACCCCCACCCAATCTCCTGCGGTTTGATAAGTCTCACTCTTAGTGTCACTGATAGGCAGACCATAGATATGATGAGCAATTGCGGGTGTGGTAAAAACCCACATACCAAACAATCCAAACCAAGAGAAAAATTGAACAAATGCCAATTGTCTCATGGTAGCAGGCATTTTTCTAAAATCGTCAATTACATCAAAAAGACTTGATTCTTTTTCTTCTACGATTTTTTCATCTGCAAATTGCGCTAATTCAACAGGAGAATATTCCTTGGTACTAAAGATGGAAACTAAAACAGAACCTATCAATACAATAGCTCCGATAATAAATGATAAGATTAAATTATAAGGAACTCCTCCAGCTTCGTCTTTATTCGAAACTCCAAACCAATTTGTCAAAGTATAAGGTAACCAAGATCCGATTACTGCTCCAAAACCAATTAGTGCAGTTTGCACACTAAATCCTGCGGTTCTTTGGTCGGTTCTAAGATTATCCCCCACTAAAGCGCGGAACGGTTCCATGGCAATATTAAATGAAGCGTCCATAATCATCAACATTCCCGCGCCTACCCATAAAGCAGGTAAAACTGCAATGAAAATTTCGGCTTGTGGCATTAAGATTAAACCAATAGAAGCCAAGATGGCTCCTGTAAAGAAAAAAGGTTTTCTTCTTCCAAATCTACCCCAAGTTCTATCGCTGTAGTAACCAATAATAGGTTGAACAATTAAACCCATTAAAGGTGCAATTATCCAAAACCAAGATAATTCATGGACATCGGCTCCAAAAATTTGAAGAATTCGGCTTGCATTTGCATTTTGTAGTGCAAATCCCATTTGGATTCCTAAAAATCCAAAACTCATGGTCCAGATTTCCAGTGTACTTAATTTACGCTTTTTCATTATCGTAATTTTAAAATTAATACGATAAGCGCTATGCTTATCAAAACTTAACTATAATTTTCGAAGTAAAAGTAAAAGTTTTGATGCTCCAAATATAGAGATATAAAATTTACATTTAGTTCAAAAAATGAATATTAAACAAAAAAAGTTTACTACAAGGTTGTAGTAATTAATAAATTAACAAATTAATTATAACTTGTGGATTCTCTTTCAATTAAGTGTGTTGAAATTACTTCGGTGGTATAATTTTCTTCCCCTTCATTGTAGTCTTCGGTTTCTAATCGTTTGATTAGCATTTTCGCAGCTTTAGCCCCCATTTTTTTGCCGTTTTGACTCACAGTTGTAATGGTAGGGGTAGAATACTTTGAAATAATACCATCGGTAAATGCAATTACAGCTACATCTTTAGGGACGTTAAGACCCATTTTATTAGCCATTTTAATTATGGTTACTGCAAATAATTCATTTACTGCAAAAACAGCATCAATGGCTTTGTCTTCTAATAATTTACTTATTGTAATTTCACAAGTGTCGACATCTTCAATTTTTATTATAAGATTCTCATCGAAAGGGATATCGTAGTCAAGTAGAGCTTTAATGTATCCGTCAGTTCTTAGTTTTCCTACACTTACATAATCTACAGTCGTCACCAAAGCGATTTTCTTTTTACCTTTTTCTATTAAACGCTGTACTGCTTCATAAGCAGCAGTTTTGTCATCAATTATTACTTTGTCACAGAGAATATCATTGGTAACTCTATCAAACATAACTACTGGCATGCCTTGATTAATTACTTCATTAATGTGATGGAAATCACCTTTGTACTGAGTTTCCTTGGATAGAGACATAATAAATCCATCGATGCTTCCATTGGCAAGCATTTCCATATTTAATACTTCCTTATCGAATGAATCATCAGATAAACAAATTACTACACTATAGCCATTTTCATTTGCCACGTGTTCTATACCATTAATGACGGTTGAAAAAAAATAGTGTACTATTTCTGGAATAATTATACCAATGGTTTTAGTTTTTCGGTTCTTTAAACTTAAGGCAATATTATTAGGTTTATAATGATATAGTTTAGCAAAAGCTTGGACTTTTAGTCGGGTTTCTTCACCTATTTCATGGCTATTTCTTAATGATTTTGACACCGTAGATATCGAAACATCAAGTTCTTTAGCAATTTGTTTTAGAGTTACTTTTCTTTTCATTTTAGGTGGTAAGAGAGTGTTAGTGACAATAAAAGTATTCTTAAATTATTGTAATTACAAAAATATCTGATTTAAATTCATTATAACACAAACTTTTCAACACTATCACGTTTTCGTAAAAAGAAAACGTTTTCGTCCATTTCGAAATCGTTATCGTTTTATTATGTTTGTTATTCGAAGTAAAAGAAAAGCATAATAATCAATTAATTTAAACAAACAAGTATGAAAACAATTTACAAAAAGTTGTTAGTTTTATTACTACTCTTGCCGGCAAGCTTGTTGGCTCAGAGCTCATTAAGTGGTGTTGTTATTGATTCCAAGTCGAATCAGCCAATTTCTGGTGTGAATGTGGTAGTAAAAGGAACTCAACAAAGTGTTACTACAGATTTTGATGGAAAATTTAAGCTATCAAAAATCAAGCAAGGTGATGCTGTTGTATTTTCATTTGTGGGATACAATGCGCAAACAGTTACTTATTCAAATCAATCCAATTTAACCATTAAACTTCAGGAATCTGAAAATCAACTACAAGAAGTGGTGGTTCAGGTAGGTTATGGTTCGGTTAAAAAGAAAGATGCAACGGGTTCTGTGGCGGTTATCACTGCAAAAGATTTTAACAAAGGAGCTATTACAAACACTGAAAACTTATTAAATGGTAGGGTAGCAGGTGTGGTAGTTACTCAAGGTGGTCGTCCAGGAGATGGAGCTGCAATTCGAATTAGAGGAGGCGCTTCGTTAGGTGCTTCGAATGATCCATTAGTTGTTATTGATGGATTACCAGTGAATAATGGTTTGTCCTCTATTAATCCAAACGATATTGAGTCGTTCTCTATCTTAAAAGATGCCTCGGCTACCGCTATTTATGGTTCTCGAGGGTCTAATGGAGTTGTTTTGATTAAAACTAAAAAAGGCTCTAAACAAGAAGGAGTAAAAGTTTCTTTCAATTCATTAACTACCCTGAATACTATTGCGAAAAAAGTAGATGTGTATTCAGCAGATGAGTTTAGAAATATAATCACCACTTATGTGCCATCTAGAGTTTCTTTATTAGGTACGGGAAGTACAGATTGGCAAGATGCAATTTATAGAAATGGGATTACATTTTCTAATGATGTCTCTCTTAGAGGAAATTTCTTGGAAGTAATTCCGACAAGATTGTCAGTAGGTAATACTTCTATAGATGGTGTTTTAGAGACTTCTTCCTTTAAAAGGAATACGATTGCTCTATCGATGACGCCTTCATTTTTAGACAATCATTTAAAATTTGAGGTGAATGCAAATTATGCAACTGAAAAAAACAGATATGCTGACGAAGGTGCTATTGGTGCAGCAATTTCATTCAATCCAACGTTTGTAAACTATGATCCGAATTCTCCATTTAGTGGATACAAAGAATATTATACTTTGAATTCACCAAATAATTATACAGTTTATGGAGCTTCAAATCCTGTGGCTTTATTACAACAAAAAGAAAATAGAGGAAGGAGTAATAGATTTTATGGTAATATCCAAACGGAGTATAAGTTGCATTTCTTTGAAGATGTAAAAGCAGTTGTCAATTTAGGATATGACAGAAGCCAAGGGAAAGGGACTAATTTAGTAAGTGCTAATTCTAGATCTGGGCTATATAATGCTGCTAAATTAGGATATGATCAGAATACCTGGGGTAATTCAACTAACACATTGTTGGATTCGTATTTGAATTATAACAAAAAATTTGGTCAAGTTAAAGTAGATTTAACAGCAGGATATTCGTATCAAAATTTTGAATCAGAAAGCTATTATTCAACCAATAAATTATTACCTCTATCTGAACAAAAGCCAGATGTAGTTACAAGTCCAGGAGTTAATTTGCAAGCGTATTATTCAAGATTGAATATTGACTTAAGTGATAAATATTTACTTACGGTTAACTTTAGACGTGATGGATCTTCAAGATTTTCAGAGTTGAATCGTTGGGGTAATTTCCCTGGAGCAGCATTTGCTTGGAAAGTTTCAAATGAAGAATTTCTGAAAAATTCTAAAACCGTTTCTGAATTGAAGCTTCGTTTAGGATGGGGTGTAACAGGACAACAAGATATTGGTGCTGCTGCATATGATTATTTCCAAAGATATAATTTAAGTGCTGCAACTTCGGGAGCTACATATCAATTTGGAGATCAATATTATCAATTGGGTAGACCTGAAGGATACAATCGTAATTTGAAATGGGAAGAAACAACCACTATTAATGCTGGTTTAGATTTTGGATTGTTCAATGATAAAGTAACAGGAACTTTTGATGTTTACAGTAAAACGTCAAATGATTTGATTGCCTATGTGCCAGAAGGTTCATTACAAAATTTTAGAACAGCTGGTTTCCAAAATATTGGGTCTTTAACCTCTAAAGGAGTGGAGTTAAATGTTAATTATAAAGCAATTCAAACTAAAAATTCTACTTTAAATTTCAACTATAATATTGCTTACAATGATATTAAAATTAAAGATTTAGGAGGTTTGAATTTTGCTCAAGGTTCAGTTGGTTTGGATTTGTACACACAAATTCATCAAGAGCGTTTAGCCCCAAATACATTCTGGTTGTATGAGCAAGTATATGATGCTGCTGGAAAACCATTAGAAGGTGTTTATGTAGACAGAAATGGTGATGGACAAATTACCTCTTTAGATAAACATGCATTTAAAAAGCCAAATGCTGATATCACAATGGGATTCATGACGAATTACAACTACAAAAAATGGGATTTTTCTATGGCTTGGAGAACTAGCTTAGGGAACTATATATTTGATAATGTTAATGCAAGTAGAAGTTTCTTGTCTCAAAGTATTTCAGATAATAACGTTAATGCAATTAATAATACAACGGTTGATTTTAGTAATACTTTATTTACCCAAAAAAGAGCTGAATCAGATTATTATGTTAAGAATGCCTCTTGGTTAAAGTTAGATAATGTAACAATTGGATACTTAATTGATACTCCATTTAATGTAGAGTCTTCATCTTTACGTTTGTATTCAGGAGTTCAAAACGTGTTGACAATTTCTAAATATAAAGGAATGGATCCAGAAGTATTTGGAGGTATTGATAGTACAATTTATCCACGTGCAAGAATGTTCCTATTAGGGTTAAATTATAATTTTTAATATAAACTATTATGAAAAAGATAAAATCAATTAATTTTAAATTATTTGTATTTCTTGGATTAATTGCATTTTTCATATCATGTACAAACGATATGAATGTAACTCCAAAAGATGACGACGATTTTACATCAGAATCATTTTATTCTAATCCAGATTCATACAAACAATTTTTAGCTAAAATCTACGCAGGTTTAGCTGTTACAGGTCAAAATGGGCCTGATGGAAGTGCTGATATTCAAGGAATTGACGAAGGTTTTGGTCAATATTTAAGAGGATACTGGCAATTACAAGAGTTACCAACTGATGAAGCGATGGTTTCATGGGGAGATCCAACTCTACCAGAATTGAATAATCATACTTGGAACGCAGACAACCGTTTTGTAAAAGCTTTTTATGCTAGAGTATTTTATCAAATAGGTTTGGCAAATGAATTTTTACGTGCAACAACTCAAGAAAAATTAAATGCTAGAGGAGTTAGCGATGCATTAAAGTCAGATATTAAGGTTTTTAGAGCAGAAGTTCGTTTTTTAAGAGCATTATCTTATTATCATGGTATTGATTTATTCGGAAAAGTTGCTTTTGCTACAGAAGATGATTTAGTAGGAACAAAACCAGTTGAAAAAGACAGAACTTATGTATTTAATTATTTAATTTCAGAATTGAATGCTATAGATGCTGATTTGAAAGATGCTCGAACTAATGAATACGGGAGAGTAGATAAAATAGCCGCTAAAATGTTATTGGCTAAGTTGTATTTAAATGCCAAAGTATACACAGGAGTGAGTAAAGATGCCGAGGCTCTTACAGCTATTAATGCTGTAATAGGATCATCATATTCTATTGCAAATGTTCCTTACAGCAACTTATTTATGGCAGATAATGATAGAACTGCGGTACGATCTGAAATTATTTTTCCAATTCGATTTAATGGTGTAAATACAAAAACATGGGGAGGTACTACTTTCATTATACATGCTTCGACAGGTGGATGGAATTCGGATATGGGAATTGATGGTGGTTGGTATGGATTGGCAGCTAGAAAAGAGTTTGCCAATTTATTCTCTGATTTATCAGGAGCAACCGATAGAAGAGCTATGTTTGATGCAGCATCGACTTCTTCCTTGACAATTAATTCAGTTTCTGATTTCTTTGGTAATGGAGGATTAAAGGTGAAAAAATATTCAAATAAAACATCGGCAGGAGCTAATGGAAGTAACTTAACTCATACAGATACAGACTTTCCAATGTTTCGATTGGCAGATGCTTATTTAATGTATGCAGAATTAGCGGCTAACAATGTAGCTTCTGCATCAAAATCAGTGGCAAGAGGATATGTTAATACCCTAAGAACTAGGGCTGGAGCTCCTGTTATTGCAAATGATTCAGATATCACACCAGACTTTGTATTAGACGAAAGAGCTAGAGAGTTATACTGGGAAGGTCATAGAAGACAGGATTTAATTCGTGCTAATAAATTTACAGGAAGTACTAAATTGTGGCAATGGAAAGGTAACGCGTTGAATGGAGCAAGTATTGATGCTAAATTTAATGTTTATCCAATACCTCAAACAGAATTGAATACGAATTCCAATCTGACTCAAAATACAGGATATTAATGTTTAAAAAATCCAATGGTCATACTATTTGACCATTGGAAAATAAATTAATAATTATGAAAAAAATATATTTAAGTTTACTATTAGTAGCAGGAATACTATCAAGTTTAGTTTCTTGTTCGGACGATCTTCTGGATCCGGTTGCTACAACGGGAGAGAATATTGTACTTTCTTCACCAACAGGAGGTAATTATGCTTTGTCAGCTTCTACAGCTTCTGCAAACGCATTTACTGTAAAATGGACTTCTTCTACTTTTGGTTATTCAGCTGCAGTAAGATACACTTTGCAAGTAATCAAGAGTACAGGTAATTTTAATTCACCAGGGACTTTCCCATTAGGAGATTATGGAGTGGATGCTGCTGTTAGTCTAGAGAAAGTGATTACAAATAGACAATTGAATGCAGCATTATTAGGAGCTGGTGGACCAATTGGTACTTCACAATCATACAAAGTTAGAGTAGTGGGGAGTCCTTTGAATCAATCTTCATCAACGGTTGCAGCTTATACAGTAGTTTCAAATGAAGTTACAATTACTGCAACAGCTTTTGATACCTATGATGAATTTTCAAGAATTTATGTTCCTGGTAATTATCAAGGAGCTAGTGGATATGGATCGGACTGGTCTCCAGGAGATGCTTCAGTAGCAAAATTATTCTCAGCTGGGAATAATGGTATATACGAAGGATTTGTTTGGTTTGCTAATGCTACTCCAGAATTTAAATTCTCTCCAGTTCCATCTTGGAATGGAGATAGAGGAGAAGCAAATGGTTCAGGAGCATTTTCGGGTGTATTAGGAGGGAATAATATCAAACCTTCTTCAGGAGGAACTTATTTTTTTACTGTGAATTGGTCTGCAGGAACCTATACAATGGATCAAAGACAGGTTTCTATCATTGGTGCAGCTACACCAAATGGATGGGGTTCAGGAACTCCTCTAACATTTGATACGAACCCAAGTTCTCCGTACTACCAAATGTATACTATTACTTTGACACTTGCTGCTGACGAGTTCTTAATTCGTTTGAAAGACGATTGGTCAGTTAAAATGGGTACTCTTTCAGGTAATACTGAAAATACAACTACAGGAGGTCAATATAAAATTAAACTTGGAGGAGGGAACATGAAAGTACCTACTGCAGGAACGTATAAAGTTGTTTTAGATATCAGAAACTCTGCTAACTATAACTTACGTCTTATGCCACAATAAATAGCAGTATTTAATAAAAAGCACTTAATTTGTATGATTAAGTGCTTTTTTGTTTTAACCAACAACCATATACTAATGAAAAAAATACTATTAACTTTTTTAGTTCTTCTTGGCTGCAATACATTTGCCCAACAGCAAACAGTTACTTATAGTGTAAGTCCTGCTGCCTTTGAAGAGAATACGTCGATAACTATAACAATTAATGGAAGTAGTATCAACGAAGCTAGTTGGGGAGTTGCCAACAATACCTTGTATATGTGGGCTTGGGCATTTGGACTAGATGGAACGACTCCTAAAGGAACTCCGCTTAATGGAGATTGGAATAATTCTAATGAGGCAAGTAAGTTTACGTATAACCAATCCAATGATACATATACTAAAGTAATTACACCAACCACTTATTACAACACGACAGGCATTGGGAAAATAGGTTTCTTAATAAAAGCTAAAGACGGTACAGGCGATAAAAAATCGCAAGATATTCTGGTTGAAGTAGGTTCTTTTCAAGTAAATCTTACATCACCATTACAAAATAGTACAACTATTATTACTTCGGGGTCTAATTTTACAATTACAGCCACTAACACTAATGGTAACGCAAATTATAATCTGAAATCGAATGGTGTAAGTATAAATACTAACGTCTCTACTTCAAATTATTCATTTACTCATGCCAATATTGTAGGCAATCAGAATTATGAATTAGAAGTAATTCAAGGTACAGCAACCATTACGAAAAAGTTTTCTGTGGTTGTCAATCCAGGAACAATTAGACAAGCTTTGCCAACAAATGTGGTTGATGGGATTAATTATGATCCTAACGATGCAACAAAAGCTACTTTAGTTTTGGATGCCCCTTTTAAAGATTTTGTGTATGTAGCAGGTAGTTTCAATAATTGGCAACCTACCAATGCTTATGCGATGAAGAAAGATACTAATTCAGATAAATTCTGGTTGGAATTGACGGGGTTGACATCGGGAACAAAATATACCTATCAATATTGGGTGGTAGATACCACACCTATAAGCGGTACTCCAGCTATAGTAAAAACAGCCGATCCGTATTCTACTTTAGTATTATCCCCTTATGACGATCCAACTATTCCTGCTACATCCTATCCTAATCTACCTGCTTATCCAACAGGGCAAGAACGTGAGGTTACAATATTACAAACTGGTCAAACTCCATATTCTTGGAGTAATGCCACGACCAATTTTGTTAAACCAGCAAAAGAAAAATTAGTAGTGTATGAATTATTAGTTCGCGATTTTGACACTGCTAGAAATTTTCAGGCGGTAATTGATAAATTAGATTACTTTAAAAATTTAAAGATTAATGCCATTCAACTTATGCCAATTATGGAGTTTGAAGGCAATGAAAGTTGGGGATATAATACTGCTTTTCACATGGCTCTAGATAAGTTTTATGGAACTTCAGATAAGTTAAAAGAATTGATTGATAAATGTCATCAAAACGGTATTGCTGTTATCTTAGATGTTGCTTTGAATCATGCTTTTGGAAGAAATCCAATGATTAGAATGTGGATGAATGATCCTGATGGAGACGGCTGGGGGAGTCCTTCAACAGAAAACCCATATTTTAATACTGTTGCAAAACACAGTTATAGTGTTGGGGAAGATTTTAATCATCAGCAGTCTAGAACTCAAAATTATGTAAAGCGAGTTGTTCAGCATTGGATTCAGGAATATAAAATTGATGGTTTTCGTTGGGATTTAACTAAAGGATTTACTCAAGAATGCACAGCTGGAGATGAATCTTGTACTAATGCATATCGTCAGGATAGGGTAGCAATTTTAAAGAGCTATGCAGATTATTCTTGGAGTCTAGACCCAACACACTATACTATTTTCGAACATTTAGGGACTGATGCTGAAGAGAAAGAGTGGGCAAATTATAGAGTGTCAGAATCGCCAAGCAAAGGAGTGATGATGTGGGGTAAAATGACTTCAGAGTACAATGAATTATCTATGGGTTATACTTCTAATATAGCCCGAATGAATAGTGCAAGTAGAGGATTTACTAATCATAGATTAATGGGTTATGCAGAAAGTCACGATGAAGAGCGTTTGATGTTTAAAAATATTCAATATGGGAATAGCGCAAATTCAGCTCATAATGTAAAAATAGTAAATACCGCTTTGTCAAGAATGTCGGCTATAGGAGCCGTTTCATTGTTGGTCCCAGGGCCAAAAATGATTTGGCATTTTGGCGAGTTAGGGTATGATGATTCTATTTTTACGTGTAATAATGGTACGGTGAATACTTCATCAGATGCCGCATCAGGCGATTGTAAATTAGACACAAAACCTCAATTGCAATGGACTAACAATTGGTTATCTAATGCGAATAGATTTAAGATATATACTGATTGGGCGAAAATGATTCGCCTAAAAACTGAAGAAGCTGTTTTTTCAGGAACAGCAACTATTACCAACACAAGTTCGTTATTACAAACCATTAAAATTACGGATACTAATCTTCCTAATACAAGTTTGAAAGATGTAGTTATTATTGCTAACTTCGATGTAACTACTAAAAATGTACCTACAGGATTTCCTTATGCAGGAGAATGGTTTAATCTAATGGATAATTCTTCATTAAATGTTCTTAATGTAAACGATGCGATTGCAGTTTTGCCAGGACAATTTAAAATTTTTGGAAATAAACAAGCCTTTGGAGCGAATATTCCATTTACATTACCATCAGATAATTTTACTGTAGAATCGAGAGCAGAAACATGCCTTAATAAAAATAATGGGGAAATAGTTATATCTGCTCTTCAAACTTACAATTATGTAGCAACAATTAACGGTACGAGTTATAACTTTTCTAATAATAATCTAACAATTTCAAATTTGGCACCAGGAATCTATCCAGTGTGTATTACTATTCCCGGAAAAACCAATTTTGAACAATGTTACAATTTGACAATTTCTAGAGGCTCTACTTTAGCAGGAAAAACATCTATTTCTTCTAATGTAGCCTCAGTGCAGATAATGGAAGGGACTGCTCCTTTCGAAGTTTTTGTAAATGGTGTTACTCAATTTGAAACTACTGCGACTAACTTTACTGTTCCAGTACAAAAAGGAGATCTTCTTGAAGTGAAAACAACAAAGCTTTGTGAGGGAACTTATGCTACTAGTATTGTAGATGAATTAAATGGTTTTGCGGCTTATCCAAATCCAACTCACGGATTAATTGAAATAGATACACCGACTCTTAAAACCGAAATACACGTTGAATTGTACAATTTGAATGGCCAGTTAGTTTCAAAAGAATTGTGTCTAGTGACAAATGGGAAAGTGCAACTGAATTTAGAAAAAGAATCAGCAGGAGTTTATTTTGCCAAAGTATATTTAGATTCCCCGATAAGTTTAACCATTGTAAAAGAGTAAACATGAGAAAAATTATATATTTAGCGAGTATAGCCCTTTTATTCATTTCATGTGGAGGTGGAGGTTCCGATAGTCCTACACCAACACCTGAACCGGTAAATACAGCACCAACAGTTCCCTCATTAGTTGCGCCAACAAATGCCTTACTATGCATCAATAATACTGTGAATTTTGAGTGGAGTGCTTCAACTGATATCGAGAATAACCCTATTGTTTATCAAATCCAAATAGCAACTGATAATCAATTTGCTCAAATTGTAAGTACTGCTGAGGTATCTTCACGTACACAAACTTTTACATTAGATAAGGGGAAATCGTATTATTGGAGAGTAAAAGCAATAGATAGTAAAAATGCATCTAGTGCCTATTCAGGAACTTTTAGTTTTTATACTGAGGGGTTGGCCGTGGCCAATCATTTACCTTTTTTACCTGAATTAATTCAACCAGAAATTAACACTACCATTTCAGGAATATCAGCAACCTTAAAATGGTTTGCATTAGATACCGATGTAACTGATGTGCTGAAGTATGATGTGTATTTGGGGACTACTAATCCACCTACAGCAAAGGTTGGAGACAATATTACTACTCCAGTATTGGAAATTGTATCGTTAGTACCTACAACTAATTATTATTGGAGAGTAGTGGTTAAAGATAATAAAGGAGGTGAGACAAGAGGGTCGGTTTGGAGTTTTAGAACCAATTAGAATCTAAAGTAATACAAAAAAGCTACTCCATTATTAAAGGAGTAGCTTTTTTTAACTACAATTAACACATAAACTAAAAACTAAATTTTCCCATCTTTAATTTCGTCCACAATTTCTGGATTCAATAAAGTGGTTGTATCTCCAAAATTAGAGAAGTCACCTTCGGCAATTTTGCGCAAGATTCTACGCATAATTTTCCCAGAACGTGTTTTAGGTAAACCT
>JACCDQ010009128.1_pt1 | contig 21095 bp, 16 predicted proteins | sample 7446031 | NCBI WGS metagenome assembly JACCDQ01 (sample SAMN15323442, study PRJNA562643) | freshwater metagenome | isolation source: river surface water | place: USA:Blue River Watershed | collected 2017-08-17
AAATATAAAAAGGTTGTATATTTGCACCGGCAAGTCCTACACGACCAGCTCCTGCAGACTCCCCCAGGATGGGAACATAGCAAGGGTAAGCGGTTGAGCGGTGCGATGTAGGTCGCTTGCCATTTTTTATGAATCTTCCATTAGGGAAGATTTTTTTGTTTTTAGAGAAATCTAAATTTCTTTTTTGAGTACTTTTATCACTTATTATTAATTAGCACATTTAGATGAGTAAGGTTGTTTTAATTACAGGAGGTTCTTCAGGAATAGGAAAGGCTATAGGAGATTTTTTATTTCATAAAGGCTTTACAGTATATGGAACAAGTAGGAATCCTGAAAAAGTGTCTAATTCTCTTTTTCCATTGATTGGTTTAGATGTTCGAAATGCGGATTCAATTCATTCAGCTGTTGCTACAATTGTTGAAACAACAGGACGATTGGATATTGTGATAAATAATGCCGGTGTAGGTATAACAGGGCCTTTGGAGGAAATCCCGATGGAGGAAATCAAAAACAATTTTGAAACTAATTTTTTTGGCCCTATCGAAGTAATGAAAGCGGTATTACCTCAAATGCGTAATCAACAATCAGGATTGATTATCAATATCACTTCTATTGCAGGGTATATGGGATTGCCGTATCGAAGTGTGTATTCGGCTTCTAAAGGAGCGTTGGAATTGATTGCAGAGGCGTTGCGAATGGAAGTGAAGTCGTTTGGAATCCAAATTACCAATGTAGCTCCGGGAGATTTTGCTACCAATATTGCAGCAGGACGTTTTCATGCGCCAGTGGTACAAGGTTCGGCTTATGAAACCGTGTATGGGAATGTTTTACAAACTATGGATGCACACGTGGATAGTGGTAGTAATCCAAATGAAATGGCCGAAGCGGTATATCAAATCATTCTGAATCCCAATCCTAAAATTCATTATAAAGTAGGGGCTTTTATGCAAAAGTTTTCGATTGTTTTAAAAAGAATACTGCCCGATAAAGTCTACGAAAAAATGCTGATGAATCATTATAAGTTGTAATTTTGCAACACGTTTGCGTGAGGGATTGCAGTGAAAATCCTTTTTCAAAGAAAAAGATTGTAACGTAAAGCCCGACCCTTGTGGTCACGCCCAAATAGGAACACATAACAAATAGATATATATGAAATTTTTTATTGACACGGCTAATTTAGCTCAAATTAAAGAAGCACAGGCCTTAGGTGTTTTGGATGGAGTAACTACAAATCCGTCATTGATGGCAAAAGAAGGAATTACAGGTAAAAACAACATTTTAAAGCATTATGTTGACATTTGTAATTTAGTTGACGGTGATGTAAGTGCCGAAGTGAATGCCTTGGATTTTGAAGGTATGGTGAAAGAAGGTGAGGAATTGGCTGATTTGCACGAGCAAATCGTGGTGAAATTGCCAATGACTAAAGAAGGAGTAATGGCTGCTAAATATTTTTCGGATAAAGGAATTAGAACGAATGTTACTTTAGTTTTTTCTGCTGGGCAAGCGTTGTTAGCAGCTAAAGCAGGAGCTACTTATGTTTCGCCTTTTATTGGTCGTTTAGACGATGTGTCTACAGATGGATTGGCGCTTATTGAAGAAATTCGTCAGATTTATGATAATTACGGATTTGAAACTCAAATTTTGGCAGCTTCTGTACGTCATACCATGCACATTATGAATTGTGCTAAAATTGGTGCCGATGTAATGACAGGACCACTTTCTGCTATTTACGGATTGTTGAAACATCCGTTAACTGATATTGGATTAGCGCAGTTTGTTGCTGATTTTGAAAAGGGGAATAAATAATAGTTTCCTTTTATAAATAAAAAAATCCCATCATTTGATGGGATTTTTTTTGGTTTTTGGTCTTATTTTTTGATAACGCACTTTTATAGGATTTTAAACCGTCTCGTTATTAAATTCATTATATGTATCTGTTTTCATAATGTCAATTTTAAAATCTCCATTTTTGTCTTTCATAATAATTACACTGTCAAATCCTAATTTGTCTAATTTTTCCATTGTTGCCAGTTCTCCTTCTTTAAGTTGTAGAACTTTCCGCAAAAGCCAATCTGACAATGCTTTATTAGGATTTGTCATTAATGCTTTTGAATTTTCTTGGCAAACTTTTGCTGAAAAAATATCTCCTGTTGGAATTTGTAAATTAAAGATTTCATCTCTTTGCGGAAAGAAATTTGGATATTTTCTGTGCAATTCCGCAGGAATTGGAATATAAACTTCTCCAAAATCTCTTTTTCTTCCGTTTGCATTCCATTGGTTTAAACCGCTTCGTTCAAAAATAAATTTCTCTTTTTTCTGAATACCGTAAAGTGGTAAAATTACATAATTTTCACCTTTTACAAGTTTGTCGTTTGCAGTTTTTAAATCTTTGTTTTCTTCGAACAATTCAAGAAGTAAAGAATATGGGTCTTCAATTATATCAATTGGTAATCTAAACGCATTTTGCGGGATAATAAACTTTCTAAAAAGTGTACTTTTTGAATAATTAAAAGAATAAAAATTGTTTCCATCTTCAAATTGCAAACTGGCTTTGTTGTCTTTTACCGAATGAATATTTGCAATGTCTATTGCATTATAATCAGTTTCGTAAAGCAACAATTCTTTTTCTTTTCGAGCAACAATATGGTAAAGCGAACTTTCAATATTATAGAGTCTGTTTGCTAAATTTATTCTATCATTTCTAAATTCTCCCAATTTTATTGCTAATTCTTTGCCTTTAAATTCAGCTAAAACTCTTGAAAGGGAATTAAATTCAGCTACTTTTTCAGTGCTGTTATTTGTGCTACAAGTGAAAGTTTTCAACCCAACACCAATAGAATTATAATTTGCATCAAAAGCCGTATCAGAACGAGATAGATTTCCCGCATCAAAACTTCTACAAAAAATATTTTCAGCAACACGATAATTTATAAAAGGTATTGCACTTTCACTGAACAGACCCGAAAGCTTTGAAACTGCTGAAAGTAGTTTCAAATAATTTCCGTTTTTTTCTATGTCAATTTCTGCAAATGACTTCATAAAACTTCAATAATTTGATTTGCAATTCGTTCAATTAAAGTAGTTGTTACAGAATTTCCAGCCTGCATATAAAGTTTACTATTTGCTAAGTTTGGCAAAATGTAATTTTTAGGATAACCTTGAAAAAGAAAACACTCTCTTGGTGTCAATTTTCTTATTCCAAAATCATCTTTTATTAATGGGACATTATGACCACCAGTTCCCATATTAGCTGTTAAAGTTGGGCAAACTTTATTTTTATTTTCACGTGCATAAACCCTACGCCATTGGTATACTGTATCTTTAGAAATCATTGCTTTTTCTAATTCAGGATAGTATTGATGATTTTTTGGATAATATAAATTATCGGCTTGTTTATCTTTTTCCAAAATATCATGAATAGTTTTAGTCAATTTAATTTCCGAAGGAAATTTAAAATCAGCAAAATTTTTAACCTGATTTGGATCAAAGGCAACAATAAATATTCTTTCACGATTTTGTGGAATATTTGCGTGGGTCATTGAGTTTAAAATTTTAGTAAAAACTTTGTAACCCAATTTGTCTTCCAAAACGGATATTATAGTTTTAAATGTATTTCCATTGTCGTGAGAAACTAAATTTTTCACGTTTTCAAGAAACACAACTTTTGGTCTGTGTTTTACAATAATTTGTTCAATATCAAAAAATAATGTTCCTCTTGTGTCGGCAAAACCTTTGCGATTTCCAGCAATTGAGAATGCTTGGCAAGGAAAACCTGCACATAAAACTTCAAAATTTTCTGGAATATAATTCTTAACACGTTCCTTTGTTATGTCTCCAAATGGAACTTCTCCAAAGTTTTCTCTATATGTTTTTTGAGCTGCTGTTTCCCATTCACTCGTGAATACACATTTCCCACCAACTTTTTGCATTGCTAATCTAAATCCTCCAATTCCTGCAAAAAGATCTATAAATTTAAAAGTGTAATTGTCTGGAGTTGGAAATGGTACGTTTTCAACCTCAAATAAAAGTTGTTGTAAAGCATCTTCAGCTACAATAGGAAGTTGAGTTTCTTCCTGTTTATATTCAACAAATTTTTTTAGAGTTGAAATAGCATCTTTTTCGTAATGTTTTTTTATACCATTTCTATAATTATGTAGATAATGTGTTAAAACGGCTTTGTCTTCAATGCCTTCAACAAGTCTAATTTGATAATTTTTCCCATCAAATTCATTAATACTTATTGTCTGTTTTAATTTCATTTATTACGAATGTTAAAATTTGATTGCAATTTACAAAAAATGATTTATTTATAGAGTTTAATGTTAAACGTAAATTGGAAAGTATTGTTAACGGTTTGTGCTACATGCAGGTCGGGATTTTTAGCACTAAACTTCATTAAAGTATAGAACTTGGATTTAGCACTTCACTTTCATAAAGGCACTGAACCCCCACTTGCATTTAGGTGCTGTTATAAGCGGTTTATTTCATATTAATTAACACTAAGTTTTCTTGATGTCCGAACCATATTCTTTTAGGTCGGCTTTTGTAAAATAAAAAATAACTATATGTCGAATTTGTTTCATTATCGGCACCCCAAACCCACGCCTTTGTTCCGTCAGTCAAAGTGGTTTCTGAGTCAATTCTTGAGTGAGCAACGAAACCGTTAGGAATTCGTCCTGCTGGTCCAAGACTTGAATCAAACACGTTACCTGAAAGCTTTCATCCAAATCAACAACAATTGCAACTGGCGCCATTCTGTCAAATCGAGGACGCATTTCTAAACAGAATCCATTTGCGGTTAAGTGTTCTGTCATTACAAATGCTGAAAGTCCAGATGGAGTAAATCCAGATGGTCGTAAATGACATGCTGCTTCAACTTGGTTTCGCCAGTCGTTATTTGTTAATGGAATACATAGTCTTACTTTTAATGAAGGAGGCAGGTCTTTGGAAATTATGCTATCGGTCATTAATGCAAACATTGGAAATGCTGTTCCTTTTGCTTCAATTGCTCTATCAAGAGCGTAAGCAAGTTCTTCCATGCATGGGCCACTATTAAGACTGTTTGAAGTCAATAAAATTCCCCATGCCTCGCATTGTTTAGGATCCGTAATTTGTTGTCCAATTTGATCCCAAAGTCGTTGACCAGGAACTAAATTTCTTCTATCAAATTTAACTTCCAAGTCTTTTTTGTCAAGCTCTTGTACTATGAAGTCTAAATTTTGATCTTCATTGTCTTTCCATGCATAAGTCAGCCAAAGTTTTTTCATGTGTTGTTATTTAAATCGCTTATAACTTATTTATATACTCAGTTTTTTGCTCTTTTGTTGAGCAAAGCTAACCTAATTTTGATCGCTATACTCAACTATAAATTCATACAATCTTGTTTGTAAAATCAAAAAAAAAGTAATTCCGCAAACGGTTGTAGTCGGTTATTGTTAAACTGTATTAAGTCTGTAAAGGAAAACGATTTGGGACGAGTGCAGTTACAGGGCAGACCAAATGTAAGAAAAGTTTTTTAATGTGCAAATGTTAATTTAAGAATGTAACAATTTGAAAATGCTATAATATAGCAATGAAATGAAGTTTAGACTTATATTTCCTTATTAATTTACTATATACGATTTGTGATTTACGATTTTGAAGCTTCCGGATGATTCAAAAAAAACCTCCAAATAGCGATGGCTCTTTGGAGGTAGGTTTGGTTTTGGTTAGTTGTGTATTTTTAGTGTCCACCACCCACTTCGATATCGTGACCGATACCTTGTTTTTCTAAAATTCCAATTACTTTCCAGCCGTAGAATGCAATGAATGCAAAACATAAAACAGGAATAAAATACGAAGTATGAATTCCGATTACATCGGCTAATTTACCTTGCAATGGTGGGATAATTCCTCCTCCTAAAATCATCATGACTAAGAAAGCGGCTCCTTGTGAAGTGTATTTTCCTAAACCTGCAATTCCTAAAGAGAAGATACAAGGCCACATAATACTTAAGAATAGTCCACCACTCATGAAAGCAAAAATAGCAATTGTTCCAGTTGTAAGTAAACCAATTAGCATTGCAATTGCACCTAATAATCCAAAAATCATCAACGTTCTTGAAGGGTGGTCTTTTCCAAGGAAGAAACCAACAATTTGGAAAACGATTACAAAAGCATAGGCATATAACGGAGTTATGTCTTGACCCGAAACGGCATTCGCTGTTAAAACCACTCCAAAGGCAACATAAGGTACTACAATAAGTAATATCTTTCTCATTTGAGAAGAGGGATTGAAAACGGATATTGCTCCAGCCCAACGACCAATCATTAAACTACCCCAGTACATTGACATGAATGGTGCTAAAGCAGGTCCTGTAATGGCACCAAAATCTTCTGTTTTTAATAATTCCCCCAAATTACTCCCGATAGTAACCTCAACTCCTACATAGGTAAATAAAGCTAACATCCCAAGTACTAATTGTGGGTATTTCATTGCTCCCCAACCTTCTGCATTTTTTTGAGCTGTTTTATTAGCAAATAAGAGTCCTACTACTACAATTAGTAAAGTAGATACAGTTAAGGTTAGTCCTAAATAATCTACTTCCTTATTTTCAATGAAATGTTTAATGAATTCAGGGTCTTCATAACGAGAAAATATATAACCAAATACAATCACTAACAGTACCGTAATCGTAATTAAAGTTTTTAAAGCTTTACTAGCGGTTTCAAACGTAGCATCACTTTTTCCAGCTGGTAATTTTTTTGAAAAATGAAATAATGCAGCTGCTAATAGAAATAATCCGCCAACTGCAATGTAAAGAGTAATCATTGAGTTTAATGAATCGGCTTTTTTAGCAAATTCTTCGATGTTAACTCCTGAAATTACTCCAAATAGGGCAAATGATACCACTATTGGTCCAATAGTCGTTCCTAAGGAGTTAATTCCTCCAGCCAAATTCAATCGGCTTGAAGCAGTGTGTGGTTCTCCTAATGACGCCGCAAAAGGTTGTGCCGAGGTTTGTTGTAGAGAAAAACCTAAAGCGACAATAAATAAAGCGCCCAAGATAAATAAATAGCTTCCTTGAATTACAGCTAATATCATTAATACGGCACCAAAAGTACTGATTAACAATCCGTAAATAATTCCTTTTTTAAATCCCCATCCGTTCAATATGTCTTTTTTTGCAGCACTACTAAAAATGAAAAGGAGTAAGGCTCCAATGTAGTAGGCTCCATAAAATGCGAAGTCAATTAGCTGACTTTGAAATTGATCTAATCCAAACTTCGCTTTGCAAAAGGGAATGAAAACACCGTTGGATGCTCCAATAAATCCCCAAAAGAAAAAGACCGTAATTAAGGTCGATAGCGCCGAATTATTCGACTTCGTTTGTTCTGAATTCATTTTTTTTGGTTTTTTTTAGTTTATGATAATTAATTGCTGTAAAGATGTAAAAGTATTTGTTACAAAAATTAAAAAAAAATAATTTGATGTAAATATTGTTAAAATTATTGAATAAATATTTTTTTATAACATTCACTGATTTTTTTCTACTACGTAGATTATAACACTAGTTTTTCTATATTAAATAGGACTGTACTTGGCGTAGAGAATTTAAAAGTGATTTTATTTAGTTTTTTGCTACTTTTGCAAAAAAATAATAACATGTTATCAGTTAATAATCTATCAGTTCAGTTTGGTAAACGAATTCTTTTTGACGAAGTTAATACTACCTTTACTCAAGGTAATATTTACGGAGTAATTGGAGCCAATGGAGCTGGAAAATCTACTTTTTTAAAAATCTTATCAGGAGAATTAGAGCCTACTTCCGGGCATATTCATTTAGAACCAGGAAAACGTATGTCGGTTTTGAATCAAAACCATAATATGTTTGATGAATACACTGTTTTAGAAACCGTATTAATGGGAAATAAAATTTTGTATGCTGTTAAAAAAGAAATGGATGAATTGTACTTAGATTATAATGATGCTAATGCGGATAGAATAGGAGAGTTGCAAGTACAATTTGAAGAAATGAACGGTTGGAATGCCGATTCTGATGCGGCTTCTATGTTATCTAATCTTGGAATTACAGAAGACAATCATTATACTGTAATGGCTGATTTGGAAGGAAAAATGAAGGTTCGTGTGCTTTTGGCTCAAGCTCTTTTTGGAAATCCTGACGTATTGATTATGGATGAGCCTACGAATGATTTGGACTTTGAAACCATTGCTTGGTTAGAAAATTTCTTGGCTAATTATGAGAATACAGTTATTGTAGTATCTCACGACCGTCACTTTTTGGATGCCGTTTGTACCCATATCTCAGATATTGATTTTGGAAAAATTAACCATTATTCAGGAAACTATACGTTTTGGTACGAGTCAAGTCAATTAGCGGCGAAACAACGTGCGCAACAAAACAAAAAAGCCGAAGAAAAGAAACAAGAATTGGAAGAATTTATTCGTCGTTTTTCTGCGAATGTGGCCAAATCAAAACAGGCTACTTCTCGTAAAAAAATGATTTCTAAATTGAATATTTCAGAAATTAAGCCTTCAAGTCGCCGTTATCCTGCGATTATTTTTGACCAAGATCGTGAAGCTGGTGACCAAATTCTAAATGTAGAAAATTTGAGTGCCTCTATTGATGGAGAAGTTCTTTTTAAAGGTGTTGATTTGAATATGGCAAAAGGAGATAAGATTGTTCTTTTCTCCAAAGATTCGCGTGCTACGACTGCTTTTTACGAAATCTTGAATGGTGAGCAAAAAGCTGATTCAGGGACATATGATTGGGGAATTACAACAAATCAAGCTTATTTGCCAGCAGAAAACCATAAGTATTTTGACAATGATTTGACATTGGTAGATTGGTTGCGCCAATGGGCAAAAACTGAAGAAGAAAGAGACGAAGTCTACATTAGAGGTTTCTTAGGTAAAATGATTTTCTCTGGAGAAGAAGCATTAAAAACAAGCCGAGTGTTATCAGGAGGAGAAAAAGTACGTTGTATGTTGTCTCGAATGATGATGGAGCGCGCTAATATTTTGATGTTAGATGAACCTACAAATCACTTGGACTTGGAGTCGATTACGGCGTTCAATAATTCGTTGAAAAACTTTAAAGGTTCGGTTATATTTACCACCCATGACCATGAGTTTGCGCAAACAGTCGGTAATCGAGTAGTAGAGTTGACCCCTAACGGAGCGATTGATCGTTACATGACTTTTGATGATTATTTAGATGACGATAAAGTACAGGAATTAAGAACAAAAATGTATTCTTAAATTTTGTACTATAGATTAAAAAGCCTTGAATTTTCAAGGCTTTTTTTTGGCCTATAATTTTCTGTAATTTTTAATCATCAATCATAAAACAGAATTTGTATATTTGCCTAACCAAACATTACACTTTACCATGAGTCAAAAAGTATTACTTACTGCAAAAGAAGTGACTATCATACTACATCGTTTGGCTTGTCAATTAATTGAAAAACACTTGGATTTCTCGGATACGATTCTAGTTGGAATACAACCTAGAGGTGTTTTCTTGGCAGAACGTTTAAAAGAAATTTTAGAAAAAGAATACCAAACACCCCCAATTACTTTAGGTTATTTAGATATTACTTTCTTTAGAGATGATTTCAGAAGAACTGAAAAGCCTTTGGAGGCCAATAAAACCAATATCAATTTTATAGTCGAAAATAAAAAAGTCATTTTTATTGACGATGTGTTGTTTACTGGGCGAAGCATTCGTTCCGCTTTAACGGCTATTCAATCTTTTGGCAGACCTTCTGAAATTGAATTGTTGGTATTGATTGATAGACGTTTTAGTCGTAATTTACCTATTCAACCCGATTATAGAGGCAGACAGGTAGATGCTATCAATGACGAAAAAGTAAAAGTGTGTTGGAAAGAAAATGATGGAGAAGACGGAGTTTATTTAATCACCAATTAAGTAGAAAGTCAATCTAAAAAAAATATAATTGTAAAGAAAAATGAAAGAATTAAGCGTAAATCATTTATTAGGAATAAAATACATTAACAAAAATGATATTGACTTAATTTTTGAAACCGCTGATCATTTTAAGGAAGTTATCAATAGACCAATCAAGAAAGTTCCTTCTTTACGAGACATTACCATTGCCAATATCTTTTTTGAAAATAGTACCCGAACCAAACTTTCTTTCGAATTAGCTCAAAAACGATTGTCTGCTGATGTGATTAGTTTTTCGGCAGCCCAATCCTCTGTTAAAAAAGGAGAAACTTTGATTGACACTGTAAATAATATTCTTTCTATGAAAGTAGATATGGTGGTGATGCGTCATGCCAATCCAGGCGCAGCTTATTTCTTGTCAAAAAATGTAAAGGCGAGTATTGTAAACGCGGGAGATGGCGCACACGAACATCCGACACAAGCTTTGTTAGATAGTTATTCTATTCGTGAAAAACTAGGTGATGTTGCAGGAAAAAAAGTAGTGATTGTGGGTGATATTTTACACTCTCGTGTAGCCTTGTCTAATATTTATGCTTTGCAAATGCAAGGAGCGGAAGTAAAGGTGTGTGGTCCAAAAACATTGATTCCAAAATACATTGAATCACTTGGAGTAAAAGTTGAATCAAATTTGCGTAAAGCGCTTGAATGGTGTGATGTAGCTAATATGTTGCGAGTACAAAATGAACGTATGGATGTGAATTATTTTCCATCTACAAGAGAATATGCACAACAATATGGAGTGGATAAAAATCTCTTGGATTCGCTAAATAAAGAGATTGTAATTATGCACCCGGGACCTATCAACCGTGGGGTTGAAATTACAAGTGATGTTGCCGATTCTCAACAATCGGTTATTTTAGACCAAGTAGAAAATGGCGTAGCTATCCGAATGGCGGTCATTTATCTTTTGGCTTCAAAAATTCAATAATTTCAAACTAATTACGTAAATTAGTTCGTTCCAAAATTAACTGTAATTTACAGTGGTTAAAATCCAGTTTATGAAAGTAGATCAAAAAGGACATACAATAACAATTAAAGATACTCAAGGTGATTTTGCGTCATTTTTAGACAAAGTATCACAATCTAATACTTCCTTTGATACTCATAATTTAATTATTGATTTGTCTCATAACAAATCAGTAACTCTTACCGATTTAAAATTGTTATTGCCTTTGGCAAAGCAACATAAAAAAGCAAAAAAATCATTTGTTGTAGTAGCTGAAGGAATTGATTTTAATGCTGTTCCATCTCAATTGGTGGTAGTACCGTCTAATTTAGAAGCACACGATATAATTGAAATGGAAGAGATTGAACGTGATTTAGGATTTTAGTATTATGAAGGTTACTATCAAAACACTTATTTATCTCTACACCATAGCTTTGTTTTTACTTACATATCTTTTGGCAAGAGAAATTATTATTGGAATTAAAACGACTAATTTTGATTGTATTAGTCTAGTAGTTTATTCTGTTTGTGTAAGTTACTTTGTATTCAAAATATATAAGTTGGGTAAACTATCCAATTCAAAAAATGATTAGTTTCCAATTAGAAATTAAAAGATGCAATTAACCATTCTGGGCTGCTATGCCGCTACACCTCGAACGATTACTAATCCAACCTCTCAATTATTAGAGATTAATAACAGAATGTTTTTAATTGATTGCGGAGAAGGGACTCAAGTACAGCTTCGAAAAAATAAGATTAAGTTTTCTAAGATCAATCAAATATTCATCTCCCATTTGCATGGGGATCATTTTTTTGGATTAATTGGTTTGATTTCGACTTTTAGTTTGTTAGGAAGAACAACGGATTTGCATGTTTATGGACCAAAAGGAATCAAAGAAATCATTTTATTACAATTGAAGTTGTCTAATTCTTGGACCAATTACGGTTTATTTTTTCATGAATTAGAATCGGATGAAAGTGAGACTATTTTTGAAGATGAAAAAGTCTTGGTTAGAACTATACCTTTGAAACATCGTGTGTACACGAATGGTTTTTTATTTCAAGAAAAAGTAGGCGCACGTAAGTTAAATAAGGATGCGGTTCAGAATTATGAAATAGAAAGTTGTTATTATCAAAAGATAAAAAACGGAAAAGATATTACCTTAGAAGACGGTAGAATAATTTCCAATTCAGAATTAACTTTTGATCCAATTCAGCCCAAAAGTTATGCCTTTTGTTCGGATACGGTTTATCATGAAGCAGTACTTCCAATAATTGAAAAGGTAGATGTTTTGTATCACGAATCGACTTTTTTAGAATCAGAAGAAAATTTGGCTCAAAAGACCTTACACTCTACAGCCAAAGAAGCAGCCCGAATTGCTTTGAAAGCCAATGCAAAACAATTAATTTTAGGGCATTATTCTACACGATACGAAAGTATTAATTTGTTTAAAGAAGAAGCTGAAACCATTTTTCCAGAAGTGCTTTTGGCGGAAGATGGAATTAGTTTTGAATTTTAGAAAGTAATTATGAAGGATTTAAGTAATTATAGAAAATCGTATGAAAAAAGTGAACTTTTAGAATCTTCTATTCCAGAAGATCCTATTAATTTGTTCAATAGATGGTTTCATGAGGTGGAGGATTTTGGCGGAAATGAAGAAGTCAATGCCATGACGTTGGCTACTATTGGGTTGGATGGCTTTCCAAAATCGAGAGTGGTTTTGCTGAAGAAATTTAACGAAGAAGGATTTATTTTTTACACCAATTATAATTCAGAAAAAGGGAAGGCTATTTCTAACAATCCTAATGTGTGTCTTTCGTTTTTTTGGCATAGTATGGAACGTCAAGTAATTATTAAAGGGATTGCTCAAAAAACCGCTGAAAATATTTCGGATAATTATTTTGCCTCTCGACCAGATGGAAGTAAATTGGGAGCCATTGTGTCCAATCAATCTGAAGTCGTGCCTTCAAGAGAGTATTTAGAAGAAAATCTAAAACAATTAGAGATCGATTATGAAGGAATGGTGATTCCGAGACCTGAACATTGGGGCGGATTTTTAGTCACGCCTCTTGAAGTGGAGTTTTGGCAAGGAAGACCGAATCGTCTGCACGATAGAATTCGATATATTGCCCAATCTGATTTTTCTTGGAAGATAGATAGATTATCACCTTAATGTAAGAATTTATTTTTAAATAATTGAAAATTAAGTATTTAACATTGAATTATTTGACTTTAGTCGATTAATGTTGTACATTTGCACTGCTTAATTAATAAATTAATAATCTAAATTTTTTAAAGGAGTTTGCCCCACAATCTACTTTAAGCTTGCCCTACTTGTATGAAATTATTTTTGTTACGTGTACTTGTACTCGTTTTTGTACTTGGTACACTAAATTCTTGTACTGCAGATGCCCCTGCACCAGTTACAACTACTGCCGTTTCTCAAACTTCTGTTCCTTATCCGTACACTACTTTTGAAAATGAAACCTTGACTTTAATCAATAATTACCGAGTTAGTATTGGTTTGAACGCCTTAATTAAATCAGATTATATCTCTTTTAAAGCGGAAGAACATAATAATTATATGATTACTAATAATGTAGTGAATCATAATGATTTTATAACCCGCTCTGATGCTATTATGAAAACATTAGGTGCTACTTATGTTACCGAAAATATTGCATTCAATTATTCTACTCCAAAAGCTGTTTTAGACGCTTGGCTAGCAAGCGAAGGTCATAAAGCCAATTTAGAAGGTAGTTACACTCATTTTGGTATATCTGTTCGCGAAAATCCCACTACTGGAAAAAAATACTACACTAATATTTTTGCTAAAATTTAGAGCGTGTTTTGCTATAATGCAGTAATAATAAATTCGCTACGTCTGTTAAGTTGATGTTCTTCTTCCGTACAACTAACACCATCTGAGCAATGGTTGACTAACTGATTTTTTCCATATCCTTTGGCTGTTAAACGATTTGGATTTACTCCATTTTTTATCAACCATTGAATAGTAGCTTTAGCTCTATTGCCTGATAAAACTTCATTGTATTTAAAGGAGCCTCTACTGTCAGTATGGGAACGAATTTCTAATTTCATACCGGGATTATCTGTTAAAACAATTAGTATTTTTTCTAAGTCGATAGCAGCTTCTATACGGATAGTGTATTTATCAAAATCAAAATAAATGTTTTTTATACCAAAACATTTTCCTAAATCATCGCCTATAGTTACTTTGCATTTTGTTTTTTCTAAAGTGATAGGCAGATAGGTTCTTCCTTCCAATTTTAAGATGCTTATTTTTTGTTCTTTAGTATTGTATTCTGGTTTTTCGGCTCTGACGTAATACTCTTGACCGCAATCTACTTGTAGCGAATAATTTCCTTTGGAGTCAGATATAGTTGTGTTGAGTAAATTGAATTGTTTATTATAAAAACTAATCGTTGTGTTTGGTAACAATTCTTTAGAAATTTCATCGGTAATTTCGCCGTACAATTCTTGTTCGCAACGTAGTCGTTTGGTTTCCAAAAATTGGTAAATATCATCCGATCCTTGTCCACCACTTCTATTGGAACTAAAAAAACCTCTTCTAGTTTTAGTATCGATGAAATAAGCAAAATCGTCTTTGGTTGAGTTTACATTTTCTCCTATATTTTGAACATCGCTATATGTTCCGTCCGAGTTGATTTTGGTTACAAAAACATCAAAACCTCCTAGTCCTGGCTGTCCATCTGAAGCGAAATAGAGTTCATTTTCATCTGTAATAAAAGGAAAACCCTCTCTACCAATGGTATTGATTTTATTTCCCAAGTTCACAGGAGTTCCAAAACTACCGTCATTGTTTATTTGTATCTTATAGATATCCGATTCACCAAAAGAATCAGGTCTGTCAGAAGCAAAGTAAAGTATTTTTTCATCCGAACTTAATGCGGGATGCGCGTTGCTAAATTGATCACTATTGAATGGTAATTCAGTTACATAAGTCCAAAGTCCATCTACAGCATACGCACGGTATATTTTCAAAAGTGTAGTTTTATCTTGACTCTTACCTTTTTTACCATTTAGAAAATTATTTCGAGTGAAATACATGGTTTTACCATCTTTAGTAAAAACAGGACTGGCTTCATGAAATCTTGATTTTACTGCATCATCAAAAGGTTTTGGTTTACTTAAAGTTGCATCTTCATTCAGTTCTGAGGTATATAAATTAGTGAAATATTGATTGTTCCAAGAATGAACACGATGAGATAAACTTCCGGTGTCCCGAGCTGTAGCAAATACAATTTTGTTTCCGTACTTTGCTGAACCATAATCTGAATATTGCGAATTAATTCCTGCATTTTCAATTTGATATCGACCTGAATTGGCTTTGATTTGATCAAGATAATGTATTGAATTGGTGTTGATTCTAATTTTTTGATAGAACAATTGCTCCATTTCAGTTGCTTTTTGGTTGTCACCAATCGATTTTAAGGATTGCGAATAGCGAAAATAGTATTCAGGTTCTAAATCAGTATTTAAAGCGAAAAGTTTCTCGTACCATTTGGCGGCTGATTCTAGTTCGCCATTGAAATAATACGAATTGCCTATTTTTTTATACATTTCAGCTGATTGGTATCCTTTTTCGGCAACTCTTTCATACGTTTTTATAGCATCAATATAGGCTAAATTAGTGTATTTTTTGTCCGCTGATTTTAATTGAGATTGTTGTGAATAGCCATTGAATCCAAATAGATTCAATAGAACGATGTATAGTGTTATGTATTTTTTCATGATTTTGAATTTTAGAAGTCTTTAAAAAAATTATTTTCCCTTTTTTGATTTTTTAATTGGAATAATTTGTGATTTTTGATTCAATCGAACTAGGACTTCATTGGCTAACTTAGTATTGCCAATGCAATGTAAACAATCGGCATATTGATAATAATATTCCGGTTCTAATTGGGTTCTCATAGCAAATAACTCACCATACCATTTGGCTGCTTTTTCAAAATTAGAATTGAAATAATACGAATCGCCTAATTTTTTAAATAAATCAACAGATTTGTATCCTTTTGCAGCGACTCTTTCATAAGTGTTAGTTACATCAACATAGGCGTATTTCTCATTTACTTTGTCAGTGATGAATATGGTTGTTTTTTGGCTAAAGCCTTTCCAATAAGCAAAATTTAGTATTGCTAAATAAAGTAGTGTACGATTTTTCATAAGGTTAGTTTTTAAAAGAATCTTGGTGTAGTCATTTTGTTATTGTTTTTAAATAGTTCGTAGCGAAAGAAGATTTCGTGCGATCCCGAATTATACTTGTCTAAATGAGTGGTTTCTAAATCGTAACCATAACCAATGTGCATTCCTTCGGAAATTTGAAAACCCACCATACCGCTCATTGCAGCACTCCAGCGATAAGCGATTCCAAGGGTGAGTTTATTCATGAACATAAAATTTCCTGAGATGTCAGCCTGTAAAGGAGCACCTTGGACAAATTTGAGTAACCCCGCAGGTTTAAATTGGATATCACTAGAGATATCAAATACATAACCACCAATGAGATAATAATTTATTTTTTCTTTAAAAATGGCTATTTCATTGTCGTTGTATCTGTTGGTTTCAATGAAATTGGGTACAGAAAGACCTACATAAGCTTTGTTTGAATGCAAGTAAATACCCGCTCCTATATTGGGTGAGAATGTATTGTTGAAATTTTGCAAACTCGGATCAATATTCACAGGGTTTAATTTGTTTATATCCAAATCAAAAAAATTTGCTGTAGCTTTCATTCCAAAGGAAAGTTTGAAATCTTCCGATGTTGGTATTGAGTAGGAAATATCAGCAGAGATAGTATTCTCTTGTGTTGGTCCAATTTTGTCATTGACAATAGACAGTCCAAAACCTAAATTACTTCCATTAAAAGGAGTGTGTATGGAAATGGTATTGGTTACAGGAGCTCCGACAAGCCCAACCCATTGAGTTCGATGTAAAGCAAAAATACTTAATACTCCTCTTGAACCAGCATAGGCAGGATTGATATTGATTGTGTTGTACATGTATTGTGTAAATTGAGCATCTTGTTGTGCAAAACTGAGCACGGATGTCAATAGTAAGGCGAAAGAAAATAATTGCGTCTTCATAATTTCGTTTTTTAGTAGTACACTATTTTAAGTGTAATTTTATTTATTAATTGAAAATCAGAATAATACTGTGTTTCACTTCATTTATTTAGTTAAGAATAAATAACCTTCTTTTTTATTAGTTTGTACGCTATTGTTATTGTCAAAAGAAGTATAGGTCAAGATATAGAAGTAGGTTCCTGTAGGTACTCCTGAAGATTGACTTAGAACGGATCGACCATTTGAAACCCCATCAAATGCATTGGTCGTATTATTATATCCTTTGGTAGAATATACCAATACTCCCCAACGATTGTATATTTCGACAGTATTATCTGGATAACAATTAGTATCGTTGATATTGTCAATTATAAATTTGTCATTAATTCCATCCCCATTTGGAGAGAAAGTATTATGAACTATTATAGTTCCGCAAGGCAATACAATTCCGCCGCAATCAGTTGTTACCGTTATTGTAATTTGAATTTTTCTAGGACAATTCAAATCATTGATAGTATATTCAAAAATATAATCTCCCACTGCAAGAGTTGCCGCATTAAATATAGTATCGACTAGTTTTCCTGAATTAGAAACATCTGTCCAAGCTCCGTTAGTTGGAGTTCCAATAGGGAGTAAGGAAGCTAAATCAATACTTGTAGTTTCTCCATCGTTACAAACTGTTCCTGTAACCATAGTCAAAGCATTTGATATAGTTATGTTTACGGTTTGAATAAACTCTGACGTATTACCGCAGATATCAGTGGCAACCCATTTTCGGTTAATTGTGTAGGAATTAGCGGTTTGATTACTAATTGTTTCAGTGAAAACAGCTGGAGAGGCAGTTGGACAAGGAGATGTGAATACTAATTCCGGTTTAGCAGGAATCGCATCACAAGTTGCTACAATGTCAGCATTGAATTCGCTAGTAGTTATTGGTCCTGTTTTGTTTTCTACATTAATTATTTGCGAAGCCGTTGCACTATTTCCACAAGCATCTATTGCTGTCCAGGTTCGTGTGATTGAATAGGAGTTTATAGTATTTCCATCTGTTCGTACATCTTTAAAAGTTAAATCTAAGTTTGGACTACATTCATCTGTTGCGGTTGCTTGAACAAATTCAGGAGTATTTGGATAATTGATTGTTGTAGTTGCAGGTAATTTTGCAATTACAGGAGCAGTTTTATCTTCTACAGCAATAGTTTGTGAAGCAGTTGCGCTATTGCCACAGGTGTCAGTTGCTGTCCAAGTTCGAGTAATTGAATAAGAACCTATACAATTTCCTTCTGTTCTTACATCATTAAAAGTTAGGCTAAAGTCAGAACCACATTCATCTGTTGCGCTGGCGAATGCGAATACAGGTGTATTTGGACACGAAATTGTTGTAGGTGCAGGTAAATTTGCAATTACAGGAGCGATTTTGTCTTCTACAACGATGGTTTGCGAAGCAGTCGAACTATTGCCACAAGCATCGGTTGCGGTCCAAGTTCGAGTAATTGAATACGAACCAGCACAGTTTCCTTCTGTTTTAACATCATTAAAAGTTAAACTTACTTTATTGTATCCACATTCATCTACTGCGGTTGGTTGAGTAAATTGAGGAGTACCTGCACACGATATTGTTGTAGGTTCAGGTAAACTAGAAATTACAGGAGCAATGTTGTCTTCTATAGTAATGGTTTGAGATGTAGTTGCGATATTATTACAGTCATCTCTAAATGTCCAGGTTCTGGTTATTACATATGAATTTTTGCAATCTCCTTTTTTGATATTATTTGTTCCCTCAACGGTTAAATCCCCTAAACAATTGTCTTTTGCTGTAAGTGAAATCATTGGAGGAATATCTGAACTACATTCAATAGTTATATTTGTAGGTACTTCAGGTACAACCGGGGGTGTTGTATCTTGAACACTAAAGGTTGCCGAAGTGGTAGTTTTATTACCACAATCATCAGTCGCTGTGAATTTAACGGTAATCATAGAAGAACAATCTTTAGGAAGGCTTTCAAAGTTATTGCTCCAATGTATTTCGGAACAATTATCACTAGCTGTAGCACCTCCATTCGTTGCTAACCAATTAGCAATGTCTTCTTTATTTCCTTGACCATCACATTCAACTATTTTGTCAGTCGCCTGAGTTAGTAGTATAGGATCTGTTGTGTCTTGAATGGTGATAACTTGAGTAAAAGGTTCGGAACTATTACCACAAGCATCGGTTACTGTCCATGTATTAGTATACGTTCCTGCATTGGCACACGATTCAGAAGCTACAAATGTTCCAGCTATTTTTACAATCTTGGTTACGTTTGTATCGCAATTATCAGTTGCTATTGGGAATACATTTTGGGCATTTGCCAAAGCTTGAGCATCGCTACATTCAATAGAGGTATCCAAGCTTCCAGATACAGTTGTCCACGTTGGGGCAGTAGTATCAACTATTTTAATAATTTGATTAAACGAAATAGCATTGGCACAAGCATCGCTAACGGTCCATTTTCTAAAGATTGCTTTGTCATTGACACATAAATTACTTCCAGGTGTTAGACAAGCACTATTGAATTTGATTTCACCTATTTGTGTTCCATCTTTTCTAGCATAAACAAACCAATTTCCGTTCATACTGCCTGTAAGTTCTTCAAAACTAGAAACCAAACTGTTTAATCCTGAAATAGAATTGATGGTAGACAAAGTGCCATTAGGTGTGAAATTTTGAATACTGTTGGTTGCAATTGGATCATTGTTATTCCATTTAGGAAATTTGGAACTTGCAGGGTAAAATTCAGTCAAATAGACCTCTTTTTGGTTTGAAGTAGGATTATCGCAGTCTCCGCCAATACAATACGGAGCTACTAAAACAACACCCTGTCCGTTAGGAGCTACTAAAATAAATTCAGCACTACCTTTTCCTTGATTGGTTTCAAAAGATAAAGCTAGTTTTTTAATCGCATTGGCCGATACATTGTCAAAACCAGAGATGGTAATTGGAAAATAATTTCCTGTACCTGAATTCACAGAAGCAGCATCAAAATTGCCAAAACAATCAGAGTCTGTAAAAGAAGCAGTTGGATTAGGGTCACAATTATCTTGAATTTGGGTTACTTCTCCAGTTATTGAGGTGCTAATATCGGCTTGACAGTTGGCGTCACTATTTAATGTAATATCAGCTGGTGCTTTGAAAGTAGGAGCAGTAGTATCAATTACATTGATAACTTGAGTAAAAGGTTCGGAACTATTACCACAAGCATCGGTTACTGTCCATGTATTAGTATACGTTCCTGCATTGGCACAGGTTTGAGAAGCTACGAATGTTCCCGCCACTTTTACAATGTTATTTACGTTTGTATCGCAATTATCAGTCGCCATTGGGAATAATTTTTGGGCATTCGCCAAAGCCTGAGCATCGCTACATTCAATGGTCGTATTTAGACTTCCGGCTAGCGTAGTCCATGTTGGAGGCGTAGTATCAATCACAGATATAGTTTGCACAAAATTGGTACTAGTATTACCACAAGCATCAGTAAAGTTCCAAGTTCTCACTCTTGAATAGGCATTGGCACAATTGCTATCCGCAGTAGTAACATCGCTCACCAAATGAATCGCTGGACTAGCCGAACAATTATCAGTTGCTGTGGGTACTTCAGTTAAGGCTGAATCAATAGCCGCAGTATTACTACATTCGATAGTATGATTTAATGCACCAGAAGTTGTAACAAGCACAGGAGCCGTAGTATCAATCACAGAGATAGTTTGCACAAAATTGGTACTAGTATTACCACAAGAATCAGTAAAATTCCAAGTTCTCACTCTTGAATAGGCATTGGCACAATTGCTATCCGCAGTAGTAACATCGCTCACCAAATGCAGGGTTGGACTAGCTGAACAATTATCAGTTGCTGTAGGTACTTCTGTTAAGGCTGAATCAATAGCCGCAGTATTACTACATTCGATAGTGTTATTTAATGTATCTGAAGTTGTAACAATAATAGGAGCCGTAGTATCAATCACAGAGATAGTTTGCACAAAATTGGTACTAGTATTACCACAAGAATCAGTAAAATTCCAAGTTCTCACTCTTG
>JACCDQ011576275.1_pt1 | contig 21086 bp, 20 predicted proteins | sample 7446031 | NCBI WGS metagenome assembly JACCDQ01 (sample SAMN15323442, study PRJNA562643) | freshwater metagenome | isolation source: river surface water | place: USA:Blue River Watershed | collected 2017-08-17
ATGAAAATAGATCAAACTTTGTAGTAACGCTCAGCACGTTTCTGTGCGCGTTCTGCAGCTTCTTTCGGTGTTTTGGCACCGCTAGCAGCCTCAGCCACCATGTTGACCACAATGAAGTCGGCGCCTGCGCCAGCAGATGCGTAACCCAACTTGCCAGCATAGCCAGCGGGACGCATGTTTTTCACGGCGTCGCGATAAGCTGTGTGCTTGGGATCGGAGGTCCAGATGGCACCTTTGGTGTAGGCGTCCAGAGGCGGCGCAATGTAGCCGCCAGCCGCGGTCTGCCATGGATCGAACTGCTCTTTTTCCATCATGAAGCGCAAGAACTCTTTGGCTGCATTGGGGTACTTGGTGTACTTCATAACCATTTGGTTGAAGAACAAGTGCGATTCTGTGGGGCTGCCCACGGGGCCCACTGGGTAAGGGGCGTGGAAGACGTCTGAATTGAGTGCGCGCACTTTTTCATCGGGTGATGTTTTGGTGGCGTAATAAATAGAGATGCCGTTGTTGGTCAAGCTAATTTGGCCATCCAAGAACGCTTTGTTGTTGTTGGGGTCGAGCCAAGACAAGGTGCCAGGAATGAATTGGGCATACATTTCTTTGGCGTATTCCAAAGCCTTGATGGTTTCGGGGCTGTCAATGACCACTTTGTTATTGGCATCGACCAATTTGCCGCCGAAGGCCCACAAGAGCCAGTTGCACCAGAGGCCGTCACCCGTTGCATTGCCCAAGGCGAAGCCAGCAGGTGTGCCGTTTTCTTTCAACTTCTTGAGCAATTTCAAGAAATCGTCTGTGTTTTTGGGGAAGGTGTCAAAGCCAGCTGCTTTGACTTGGCTTTGGCGATAAACCAACATGGCGCCTGCAGCACCCAGGGGCACACCAATCCATTTTTTGCCATCGGGCTTCAGGTAAGCGTGGCAAGCTGGGAAGAAGCCGCCGTATTTCTTACCCAAGTATTCACACAAGTCTGTAACGTCCAGCAATTTTTCTGGGTACAGGTTGGCGTCGTCGTTGGTGGACAAAATGATGTCGGGACCTGCGCCGGTGTTGGCAGCCACAGCAGCCTTGGGGCGAACGTCTTCCCAACCTTCGTTGTCAACACGAACTTCAACGCCTGTGAGTTCTGTGAACTTCTTCACATTGGCCATGTAGGCGTCAATGTCGCCTTGCACAAAACGGCTCCAACGCAAGACGCGCAGCTTGGCACCTTTTTCTGGCTTGAAGCTGAGGTTTTGCGCTTGGACCGCTGGGCTGACCGCCATAGCGCCCATGCCCAGTGTGGTGGAAGCTGCCGCTACGCCGGCTGAGCTTTCCAGAAAGTCGCGTCGATTCAGTTTTGTCATGAAATGTCTCCTGTTTGAGTGGGTTAGCGACGAGAAAGAAACGAAATTAAATGCTGATGGTTTGTTCAAGCAACCAAACGCATGCCGCTTGAGGCATCAAATACGTGCGCGCGGTCCATGTCGGGCTGTAAATTGATGGTGCTGCCCAATTGGAATTCGTGGCGCTCGCGGAACACCGCTGAAAACTCCACGCCCTCGTGGCGGCAGGCCACAAAGGTGTCCATGCCGGTGGGCTCCATCACGGCCACGTGCGCTGTAATGCCGCCACTGTCGACCAAGGTCAGGTGTTCTGGGCGCGTACCAAAAACAACGGGCTGGCCGTTCTGACCCTTCACAGGGTGGGGCAAATTGAGTTTGAGGCCGTCATGCAGTTCAACTTGGCATTGGCCGCCATTGACCAGCAATTTGCCAGGCAAGAAGTTCATGGCAGGTGAGCCGATGAAGCCCGCAACAAATTGGTTGGCAGGGAAGTCGTAAAGCTCGAGGGGTGAGCCAGTTTGTTCAATGCGGCCGTCGCGCATCACCACAATTTGATCGCCCATGGTCATGGCTTCAATTTGATCGTGTGTGACGTAGATGGACGTGGTTTGCAAGCGCTGGTGCAATTCTTTGATTTCGCTGCGCATGGCAACGCGCAGTTTGGCATCCAGATTGGACAAGGGCTCGTCAAACAAAAACACTTGGGGGTCGCGAACAATGGCGCGGCCCATGGCCACGCGTTGGCGTTGACCACCTGATAGTTGACGGGGGTAGCGATCGAGCAAAGCGCCAAGGGCCAGAATGTCGGCAGCCCTTGCAACCTTTTGGTCGATTTCGGCTTGGGGGCGTTTGGCCAAAGTGAGCGAGAAGGCCATGTTCTCGCCAACGGTCATGTGCGGGTAAAGCGCATAGTTTTGGAACACCATGGCGATGTCACGCGCTTTGGGGGGCAGGTCGTTAACGCGGTTGTTGCCAATGAGGATTTCGCCGCCACTGACTTCTTCCAAGCCCGCTATCATGCGAAGCAATGTGGACTTGCCGCAACCGGAGGGGCCCACCAGCACAGTGAACGAGCCGTCCTTGATTTCAATGTCGACGCCGTGAAGGATGGGAACTTCGCCAAAATTCTTTTTGACGGATCGGATCGATACACTGGCCATTAGAAAATCCCTAGATAAAGCATGCAGGCAAACGACTGAGCAAATTCGATTCACTCAAACTGATTTGCAGTATCACACTCTTGGTGGTAATTTCTTATCCAAGCTAACCCTAATTGGTCTGACCAAATGGCCGCTGAAACCAAATCACAAAACAGACAGGTACTTACCCCATGAGCGAGCAACTGAAACCCCTCCTTACAAGCCTGAGCCTGAGTCTGGCCAATGCCATCGTCAACGAATGCTTGGCCATTCGGCAGCGCGAAAACTTGTTGCCCTTGTCGGTGGCGGTGTTGGATGCCGGCGGGCAGCTGGTGGCGTTTCAACGAGAGGATGGCTGCGGCATTCTCCGATATGACATTGCATTCGGTAAAGCTTGGGCGGCCTTGGGCATGGGCATGTCCACGCGTTTAATCCGCGACCGCTTGGCCAATCGGCCTGCGTTTCAAGGTGCATTGGCCGCCGCGTCCGACGGCCGTTTTATTCCCGTGCCAGGGGGTGTCCTCATCTTGAATGCCCAATCGGCCGTGATTGGCGCGGTGGGTGTCAGTGGCGATGCTTCTGATCGCGACGAGTACTGCGCCATCGAGGCGATTCATTTTGTAGGGCTTGGGTGTGAGCCTACGTCATACCAGTCCGAATGGCGGAACGCTGGCTTGTAAGCGCAGACGGGATGCACTTATGATGCTCCCACAAGAGGGTTGGCGCACAGGTGCTGACCTGCAACAAGCCTGATTCAAGGGAGACAAAGTGGTTCATTTTCTTCACGTCAAACGTCGCGCATTGTTTTCCGCCGTCGCATGCTTGGGCTTTGCAGCCGCAGCCCCCTTCAGCGCTTTGGCGCAAACCAACTTTCCGACCAAAACCATTCGGTTGATCGTGCCATTCCCTGCGGGCGGACCGACCGACATCTTTGCTCGCCAATATGCGATTGGTTTGTCGCGGGTGCTGAACCAAAGCGTCATTGTGGACAACAAGGCCGGCGCCAGCGGTGCCATTGGTTCATTGGAAGTGAAACGCAGCCAACCCGACGGCCACACCTTGCTGTTTGGAACGGCTTCTAACTTAGCGCTTTACAACTTGATGGCCTTGAAGCCCCAATACGATTATTTGAAAGACTTCACCACAGTGGCTGTGGTCGGTGGTTCTGCCGTGGTGATCATGTCGAACAAAGAGTCACCTCAAACTCTCAAGGCCTTGATTGATCAAGCCAAGGCCAATCCCACCAAGTTCAGATACGGCTCGCCAGGGCAGGGCACTTACCTGCACCTGTCGATGGAGCGTTTCTTATTGGAATCGGGCGCCAAAATTGAGCACATTCCCTACAAGGGCAGCGGGCAGGCCAAGCCTGCGTTGCTGGGCGGACAAACCGAAACCATGGTGGACGCTCTGGGTTCAGCCTTGCCCTTGCACCAAGGCGGACAAGCCAAAATTTTGGCCATTGCCGCCAACAAACGTTCCAGCTTGGCGCCTGATGTGCCCACCGTGAACGAAGCCTTGGGCATCAAAGGTTTTGAGGCGGTGTTGTGGAACGGCGTTGCTGCGCCTGCTGGCACGCCCAAAGCCGTGATCGACATTTTGGCCGCCGCCACCGCCAAGGTTCTGAAAGATCCTGGCTTGGTGGAGCAATTGAAACAGTTGGCCATGGAGCCCACCGACTCCACACCCGAATCGGCCACGGAGTACATCAAAGAAGAGATGATGCGCTGGAAGCCTGTCATTGAAAAAACAGGCTTGCGGATTGAATAATGAGTGCGCCTCGCATCGCACTCATTCATGCCACACCCTTGGCCATTCAACCGGTCAACACCTCTTTCCAAAAGCTTTGGCCTGAAGCCAAGCTGCAAAATATTTTGGACGACAGTTTGTCGCGGGACCTTGCGGCAGTTGGGCACCTCACGGCAGACATGGTTGAGCGTTTCATCGACCTGGCGCAATACGCCAAGCGTGTTGGCTGCCAGGGCATATTGTTCACTTGCTCTGCGTTTGGTGAAGCCATTGAAGCCGCCGCCGCTGCCACCGGCATTCCTACGCTGAAGCCCAATGAGGCCATGTTTGAGGAAGCTTTGCAAGTTGCTCAAAAAGCCAAACCCCATTCAGAAGATGCCTTGAACATCGGCTTGGTGGCCACGTTTGCAGCATCGATTGATTCCATGCGCGAAGAGTTCACGGCCATGACCGCGCACTTGAACCGTGTTGTGAATTTGCATGGTGTGCATGTGCCGCTGGCCATGGAAGCTTTGGCCAAAGGCCAAGCGCAAGAGCACGATCAACGCATTGCCGTGGGCATTGAAAACATGCCCAAGTGTGATGTCATCATGCTGGCTCAATTTTCAATGGCCGCTGCGCAAACCCTTGCGCAAACCAAAGTCAGTGCCCCAGTGTTGACCAGTCCAGACTGTGCTGTGATCGCACTCCAACAACGGATGAAAAATGTCTGAATTCAGAGTCAGTTTTTCCCAGCTTGAATCGTTCATCACGCAAGCCATGGTGTCATTGGGCTTGCCCCCAGAAGATGCGCAAACGGTGGGCCATTTGATGGCCGAAGCCGACATGCAAGGCTCGGACGGCCACGGTGTGATTCGCTTGGTGCCCTATGCCAAACGCATCTTGGCGGGCGGCATGAATTTAAAGCCCAACATTCGCGTGGTGCAAGAACGAACGGCCATGGCCTTGATCGATGGTGACAATGGCATGGGCCTTTTGGTCATGAAGCGTGCTACTGAATTGGCCATTCAAAAAGCCAAAAGCTCAGGCATCGCTTGGGTGGGCAGTCGCCTTAGCAACCATGCAGGCCCAGCTTCCCTGTACGCACGCATGGCTTTGCAACACGACATGATGGGTTTGTATTTTGCGGTGGGCAATGCCAATCACTTGCCACCCTGGGGCGGCTTGGACATGTTGTTGTCGACCAACCCCATCGCTGCGGCCATCCCCAGCGACAAGGAAGTTCCCATTGTGCTCGACATGGCCACCACGGTGGCGGCCTATGGCAAAGTCAAAGCCAAAGCGCAGCGCGGTGAAATGATGCCTGAAGGTTGGATGATTGATCGCCAAGGCAAGCCCTTACTGGATCCAACCAAAAGCGACGAAGGTTTCTTGTTGCCCATTGGCGGCTACAAAGGTTATGGTTTGTCGTTGGTGGTGGGAATTTTGGCAGGCACCTTGAATGGTGCTGCGATGGGCAGTCAGGTGATTGACTTCAACAAAGATTTCGTCAGCACCACCAACACGGGTCAGGCCATTGCCGTGATTGACCCTGCGGCTTTTGGCGACATTGATGAATTCAAACAAAACATCGACCGACTCATTCAAGAACTGCGCACTGCAGAGCGCATGCCGGGTGTGGATCGAATCTGGTTGCCAGGCGAGCAAAGCCATCACAAACGCCTGGACCATGAAACGCATGGCGTTGTGTTGGCACCCGGCTTGGTGAAACAACTGAACGAGTTGGCAGCAGAACGTCAAATCGCACCGCTTCAATTTTTATAGCCCACTCCAAAAGGCCTTGTCATGACCGCAACTTCATTTTTCACTTCGGCCCCTTTACTGCGGACCTCTGCGCGCCAACTGGGCACCGCTTTGGTGGGCATCGCTTTCTTGCTGAGCGCTTCAGTTCAAGCGCAAACAGGCAGCTATCCGCAAAAGCCCATCAAGTTGATCGTTCCTTTGGCTGCTGGCAGTGCGGTGGACAATGCGGCGCGCATCGTCATGCAAAAAGTGGCGACCAACATGGGGACGAGCATTGCCATTGAAAACCAAGCGGGTGCGGCAGGTTTGATTGGTGCCGACAGGGTGGCCAAGTCGGCACCAGATGGTTACACCTTGGGCGGCTTCAACGACAGCATCATGACCATGCTGCCCAACTTGCAGGCCAAAATGCCTTGGGACATTCAAAAAGATTTTGAACCTATTTCTTTGGTGGCCACCGTCGAGTGGGGCGTGGTGGTGCCCGCTGACTCCGCCATTCGCACTGCCGCAGACTTGATTGCAGCGGCCAAAAAATCACCAGGCCAGCTCAACTATGGTTCAGGTGGCAATGGCAGCCCGCAACACATTGCCATGGCTTTGTTTGCTTCGCAAGCAGGCGTTCAACTGACGCATGTGCCATACAAAGGCGCGACGCAAGCGGCTGTGGGTGTGGCGGGTCATGAAGTCCAAGTTGCGTTTCAAGGTATTGCAACGGTCAGCTCTTTGATCAAGGCCGGCAAGTTGCGCTTGATTGCAGTTACCACGCCCAAGCGATTGCCGCAATTTCCCGATGTGCCCACAGTGTCTGAGTCGGGCTTGAGTGGTTTTGAGTTCAATTCTTGGTACGCCATGATGGCGCCGGCAGGCACACCCAAACCCATCCTGCAAAAATTGCATGCTGAAATTGTGAAAGCCATTTCAGATCCAGCGATCAAGGAGCAACTGTTTGGCTTGGGTCTGAGCCCCAAGGGCACCAGCCCCGACGAATTGGCCGTTGATTTGAAAGTTCAGTTTGCCAAATACGGCAACCTGATCAAGCAGGCCAACATCACGGCCGATTGATGGCCTCCCAAGCGATCATGACAAACTCACAAGAGCCACTGGCCACAGGTCAAGCCGTCAGGCGTTTCAAGGACCCTGCTTATGTTGAATTGGCAACCAATTTACAGACGCTACGCGATGAAATTGATGATTTAGACCGTCAGATTGTGGCCTTGATGGCCGCCAGATCTTTGCGAGTTCGCGATGCCACGCGGTTTAAAAAAGACGCATTTCAGGTGGCTGCCCCTGCCAGACAAGCCGAGGCGTTCAAAAAAGTGAGAAACTTAGCCTCTGAGCATGCAGACAACTTTCCGGGATTTGAGGACATTGTTGAATCTGCATACCGAAGCTTGGTCGCTGGATTCATTGCGGCTGAGCAAACCTTGTTCTCACAAACGGAAGAAGTGACACCATGAAGTTTTTGTCTAGAAGTTGGCTCATTGGCATGGCCTTTGGGCTCATGTGCTCTGCGGTATTGGCGCAAGCCAACTGGCCTTCGCGCCCCATTAAATTGGTTGTGCCTTATGGCCCTGGCTCTTCGCCTGATGTCATTGCGCGCATCATTTCTGAAAAACTTGCAACGCGTTTGGGTCAGCCCGTCATCATCGACAACCGTGTTGGCGCGGGTGGCAACACCGGTACTGGCGCGGTGGCCAAAGCAGCAGGTGATGGCTATACCTTTGTGATCAGTACCAACGGCCCTTTGGTTTACAACACCGTTCTGTACAAGAAGCTCAGCTACGACCCCTTCACAGAATTGCGCCCCGTGATTTTGGCAGGTGGCCAATCCAATGTGTGCGCTGTGCGAAGTGATACGGGCATCAACACCCTGACGGATTTGATCAATGCCATGCGCAGCAAACCGGGGCAGTTCAACTTTTCCTCCACAGGCATCGGCAGTTTGTCACAGCTGGGGGTGGAATTGTTGAAGGTCAAGACCGACACCTTTGCTGTGCACATTCCTTATGTTTCTTCGCCCTTGGCCATCATGGCCGTGTTGCAAGGTGATGTGCAGTTTGCATGCGTGCCTGCCGTTGCGGTGTTGCCCCAAGTGAAGGCCGGCAAAATGCGTGCGTTGGCGGTCTCTACGGCCAAACGCAGTCAATTCTTGCCGGATGTGCCCACCATGAAAGAAGCCGGTTTTACGGGCATTGAAAACGTGGCATGGATGGCCGTCATGGCGCCGGCCACGACGCCATCAGACATCGTGCAACGCGTGAACCAAGAAATCAATGCCATCTTGGCCATGCCCGACGTCAAAGAAAAACTCTATGGCCAGTACATGGAGCCCATTGGCGGCACAGAGTCAGAGTTGAAAAGCTTCATGCTGCAAGAGCTGCGCGTGATGTCACCCGTGATCAAGCGCACAGGCGTCACCATTGATTAAGACGCCAATGGCGCTTTGGACCGAGCCTGCCAGGCAACTGCCTGTTTATGGCAGCTTTGATGTGGTGGTGGTGGGCGGTGGGCCTGCTGGCATTGCAGCCAGTTGGAGCGCAGCCAAGCATGGCGCCAAGGTGCTGTTGATTGAGCGCTATGGTTTTTTAGGTGGCATGGGCACTGCCGGTGGTGTGACCAATTTTGCAGGCCTGTATGGCATTCGCCAAGGCCAAATGCAGCAAGTGGTTCACGGTGTGGTGGACGAGATCTTTGACCGGCTTTCTGCTGTAGACGGTTTGAATGATCCCCAAGACGGCATGCAAGGCCGCATTCGCGTCAGGTCCTACGACATGTCGGCCTACAAATGTGTGGCCGATCAAATGCTGCGTGATGTGGGCGTAGAAATTTTGTTTCATGCATGGGCCGCGCAAGTTCACGTCGAAGACGGCCGCATTCAAGCTTTGTTTGTTGAAACCAAATCGGGTCGGCAAACCGTGTTGGCCAAATCCTTCATCGATTGTTCGGGCGATGCCGATGTGGCCGCTTTTGCAGGTGTGCCCTATGAAGTGGGTGATGGGCTGGGTAGCGGCCTGTATCCCACCACCATGTTTCGCATTGCGCATGTCGATTCAGAGCAAGCTTTGGCCGCTGTGGGTGAGTTTCAGGCCATCAATTTGCTGATGAAAAAGGTCCAAGCTGAAAAGCCAGGACAGTATCAATTTCCGCGTGAGGGCGCTATTTTGCGGCCTCAAAAAAATCCAAGTGAATGGCGCGCCAATGTGACGCAAATTGCGCAGCCCAATGGCATGGCCATGGACGCTACCGATGCGCGTCAACTCAGTCAAGGTGAGTTGGAAGGTCGTCAGCAAGTGGGGGAATTTTTCAGATTTGTTAAAAATGAAGTGCCTCGATTTGCCAAAGCGCAAATCACAGAAATTGCCCCGCAAGTGGGCATTCGTGAAAGTCGTCGCATTCAAGGCGTGTATGCCTTAACAGGTCACGACATCGTTTCTTGTGCCTCGTTTGAGGATGCCATTGGCGTGAATGCGTGGCCCATGGAAATGCATGCGCAGGGCAAAATTGAATGGCGCTTTCCAGAGAAGCCTGTGGGTTCCGACCAACGTCTCTACAACCAACTGCCTTGGCGCATGTTGGTACCGCAAGGCATTCACAATTTGTTGGTTGCTGGGCGATGTGCCTCCATGACCCATGAAGGTCAATCGGCGGCCCGTGTCAGCGGTGGCTGCTTTGTGATGGGGCAAGCTGCTGGCACTGCAGCCGCACATTTGAGTCAAGGCGAAAGTTATTCAGACATCTCGGTGCAAGCGCTGCAACAGCGCTTGCTGAAGGATGGGTGCTATTTAGGCTAGTTTTTTAAACAGGCCCAACTTGTACAGATCGAAATGGCTGGCATTGGGCAACACCGTTTTCACATCCGTTTGGCTGACACCAAACCAGTTGGCGAGTTCTGCGCCCAATTGGTCGACTGAGGTGCTGGGCAACAAGCGACCGCTGCCAACTTGCTCGTTGTGGGTCAGGCCAATTTCGGGGGCCGTGCCCAAAAACTGACCACCGGCCACAGCGCCGCCCATCACAAAGTGATGGCTCCCCCAACCATGGTCTGAGCCGTCGCCATTGGAGGCCAAGGTTCTGCCGAAATCGGAGGCGGTAAATGCAGTGACCTGAGCGTCTTTGCCCATGCTGATCATGGCGTCGTCAAACTCTTTCATGGCCGAGCTGAGCTGTTGCAGCAAGGCGGGGTGTTGCGCCGGTAAGAAGTCGTGCAGGTCAAACCCGCCCATGCCCACCATGAAGACTTGGCGTTTCATGCCGAACGTTGCTTGCTGTTCAATCAAGCGCGCCACCATTTTGAGTTGGGCCGACAAGGTGTTGCTGGCGGCACTTGGAAATAAGGCATTCAAGGAGGCGCTGGGGTTGGCGCCAATGGCCGCAACGATGCCGTCGTAAGTGTCGAGCGCACGTTTGGCAACGACGTTGTATGCGCTGCCCATGGGGCTGGCACTGCTTTGCGTCATCAAGGTTTGCAAAGCTGTGGCGCATGCCGCCGATGAGAACAGCGATTTGCCTTTGATGGCATTGACCGTGGTGGCACCCGTGGCACTCATTTGGTATGAGATGGCGCTTTGACCTGACAGGAAGAGGGCGTTGCCATTGATAGAGACACAGGTGAGGGAAGAGCGATTGTTGTTGCTCATGATCAAGTCGGCCGCGCGGCCGCCCCAGCCTGTGGCAGCGCCTTCGGTTTGGAAGGACGATTGCCAATAGGCTTGTTGGTCATTGTGTGAGAACAATTTGGGTGGCAAGGGCACCGACTTGTTGTCGTATTGCTGCCGCGTGGTGGGCACAATCAAGGGCCCCACATTCATCAAGATGCTGGCACGCTTGCTGTCAAACAAAGTTTTCAGGGCCGTCATCTCAGGGTTCAGGGCCATTTGTCTGCCGCCACTCAAACTGGGGCTGAGGGCCGTGGCACTCAATGCATCGCGACCAATGGCAATGCCGTCGTAAACGGTGCCCGCCACAGGCGTACCTTTGCGAATGTTGAAGTAGTTGGTGTGGGTGGCCAAGTCGTAGGGAATGACCGTGTTGTAGTGGTCATTGGCACCGTACAAAAAGATGCACACCAAAGCTTTGTAGTCGTTGGCGGATTGGGCGGCTGCATCGGCCATCAGGCCAAGGCTGGTGGCCATCGGAATGGACACCCGTTGCAGTGCCAGCGCGGTGCTGCGCTTCAAAAGCGTTCTGCGGCTGATCGATTGCGAGTCGTGTTGTGTCATGGTCGATCCTTACCGCTGAATCAGGTAGTCGGTGCTGCTCATGACCAACAGAATGGCGGCATAAATGCGGTTGAGCAAGCCTGCCTCTGTGGCGGTTGAGATGGTGTTCAAGGCTGAAACGATCAAGCCCTGATTGGCCGAAGTCAGTGCACCCGATGTCAAGCAAAGGTTCAAGTGATTGACCAAGGCCGTGGCATCGGGAGCAATGGTTTTTTCGTAGGTGTAATCGGCTTTGATGTTGCGCGCATTGTTGACGGTGCCAGCTATGTAGTTCACGTAACTGACCACAGTGGGTTCGGTCAAAATTTGGAATTCGGGCGCAACCAAGTTTTGAGAAGCCAACTGAGTGTTGGGCGGCACGTAGCCAGGACGGAAATAATTGAAGACCGTTGGCGAGCGCATGGGCATTTGACCCAGTGTGGTGTCGGAGTCGGTGTAGCCCAAGGTCCAAGCCCCATCGATCGAGGTCGCTTGGAATGTGTGACCCCATTGCAGCAATCGAACCATGGGCTCGGAAAGCTTGCCGTAGGTGGCCAAGCCTGTGGTTTGGCGTGCTTCTGTGTCTATCAGAATGGCGGCCCAAACGGCTTTCATGTCGCCTCGAACGCCTTTGCCGTTGTCTAGAAAAACTTGGGCGACGCGCGCCACATAAGCGGGACTGGGATTGCTGGTGACCAGTCGTTGAATCAATTGTTTGCAAACAAAGGGCGCCGTGTTGGGATGCTGAAACAAGGTGTCCAATGCAATCTTGAGACTTGGAATGCCCAAGGTGCCGGCCGGAATGGTGGTCCCCAAAAACTTTTTTTCTTCGGGGCTGTGCAGACTGGCATTGAGTGCCATGGGCAAACCGTGGCGATAGGCGGCCGCTGCCAATTCGCCTGCCGGGTCGGTGCCTGTGGCCGTGTTCCAGCCCGTGAAGACCCGGGCCAAGCCTTGGATGTCGGTGTTGTCGTAGGTTTCGATGGGCTTGCCAGTGGCATCTAATTTCAAGGTGCCATCGATGTTCAGTTGGTACAACCCAATGGTGAACAATTGCATCACTTCACGTGCATAGTTTTCGTCGGGCGAGCGACCTGTTTTGGCATCGTACTTTTGATTGCCCTTCATGTTCAGGTAAGTGCCCATGGCCGACGACAAGGTGACGGCCTCTAGCAAATTCCTGAAGTTGCCCAATGCATGGGTTTCCAAAGTTTCCCAGTAGTTGGCAATGGCAAAGTTGCGCCAAGAGATGGGCAAACCTACATGCGACACGACAAACAATTCCGACAGGGCCAGTGTTGCCCTTTGCCGAAATAAATCGGGCGCGCTGAAAAGCTTCCACCACATCATTTGAACCCAACCGCCGTCGCCATTGACGTTGCTGTTGTTGGTGCTGTCGTTGAAGCCCTTGGTGATCAACCAACGGGTCATGTTGTTGCTCAGCGGCTGGTTCATCTGACCGTTTAGCCAAACAGCAGGGCCAATGGCGGCCACATCTTTGATTTCAGAAGCGGTGCCGCCCCAACTTGCTTGGCGCAAGAATCTAGACGCATCAATTTGAGCGGCCGTGTTAAGAGGTGAAGTGACAGGGGGTGTGGTGTTGCTCCCTGTTCCGGTGCCCGTGCTAGGGCTACTAGGGTCAGGCACCGCAGAGGGGCTACTGCTTCCACCGCCGCCGCAAGCTGTGAGCATTGCAGAAGATGCCAATGCGGCCAGGCCCACCTCAGTTTTGAAGATCGGCTCGTCCATCCTAGACTCGGTCATGCCTGATTACCCCGAAATGTTGGAGAATTGCAGTCTATTCTGTTTTAATTTCATTTCAACAACATGAGCGACACAAACTCACGCCCCGAACTACCGGACCATTTGTCCATTGATGCCCGCAGTCCTTTTTATGTGGCTGCTGTTTTTGAGCACGACATTGGCATCCGCTTCAATGGCAAAGAACGCCACGATGTGGAGGAATATTGCATCAGCGAAGGCTGGGTCAAAGTGCCTTCCGGTAAGACGCTTGATCGCAAGGGTAATCCCTTGCTTTTGAAGCTCAAAGGCAAAGTCGAAGCCTATTACGTCTGAATCTATTCGCTTATTTCGGTCCAGACCCTTGAAATAGAACGCAAAGGGTGACAGACTGTCCGGCCCTAGGAGAATTGCCATGCCCGCTTTATTGCCCAACATCGATCCCGATGGTTTGCTCGAGTTTTCTGTGGTTTACACAGACCGTGCACTGAACCACATGTCCCAACGCTTTCAAGGCGTGATGAAAGACATTTCATCGATCTTGAAAGATGTCTACAAGGCTCATTCGGTGGTTTTGGTGCCTGGCAGTGGCACCTTTGGCATGGAAGCTGTGGCGCGCCAATTTGCACACGGCCAAAAAGTCATGGTCATTCGCAATGGTTGGTTCAGTTACCGTTGGACGCAGATTTTTGACATGGGTTCTATACCTGCTGAATCTGTCATTTTGAAAGCCAAGCAACTGACTTCAGACACCAAGTCGGCATGGGCGCCTTGCCCCATTGAAGAAGTTGAAGCACAAATTGCGCGTGAAAAGCCTGCTGTGGTGTTTGCACCTCACGTGGAAACCGCTGCCGGCATGATGCTGCCAGACGATTACCTCACACGCGTCGCCAATGCCGTGCACGCCGTAGGTGGCTTGTTTGTGTTGGATTGCATTGCGTCCGGTGCCATGTGGGTAGACATGAAAGCCACCGGCGTTGACATCTTGATCAGCGCACCGCAAAAGGGCTGGAGCGGCTCACCTTGCTGTGCCATGGTGATGCTCAGTGAACGTGCGCGCAAAGCGATTGAGGCCACACAAAGCTCTAGCTTTGCTTGTGATTTGAAGAAGTGGCTGAACATCATGGAAGCCTACGAAGCCGGTACGCACATGTACCACACCACCATGCCCACCGATGCATTGGCTCAGTTGCGTGAAGTCATGAAGGAAACCCAAGCCTACGGTTTTGACAAAGTCAAACAAGAACAGTTGGTGTTGGGCAACCAAGTTCGTGCACTGTTGGTATCGCGTGGTTTTAAAAGTGTGGCTGCGACTGGGTTCCAAGCACCCGGTGTGGTGGTCAGTTACACCCAAGATGCCGACATTCACAACAGCAAAAAGTTTTTAGCCTTGGGCCTTCAAACAGCAGCAGGCGTGCCTTTGCAATGTGACGAACCCAAAGACTTCATGACTTTCCGCATCGGTTTGTTCGGCCTTGAAAAACTGCACAACCCAGCTCGCAGCGTGCAACATTTGGCTGCCGCATTGGACGAGATGGGCTACGTTGAAGTGAAAGCGCCCGAACCAGCGATGGCGTAATTCAAAGCCCTGACAAGGGTTTGCCGCCAGCTTGCAAAAACAGGCTGGCGTCGTCCATCTCTTGAAAGCCTTGGGCACAAGCTTGCTCAAATTGCTGCGTGGCCAGTTGGCCAAGCGCTGGCGGACTGACTTTCAATTCATCGCAAGCTTGTAAAGCCAATCGCGTGTCCTTGGCCAACAAGCTGGTGTGCGCACGTGGTGCAAAGTCATTGTTCAATGCCCTTTGCATGCGATCTTGGCCAATCCAACTTTGTCCACTGCTGGCTTGCATCACATCCAAGGTGGTTTGGGCATTCAAGCCCCAGGCTTGTGCCATGGCCAGCACTTCGCTGACGCCAGCCAAATGAATGGCGGCCAGCAAGTTGTTGGCAAGTTTGGTTTTGGCAGCATCACTGGGCGTCTCGCTGATGACAAAGCGCTGCGTCGTGATGGCATCTAGCAATGGCTGGTGTTGAGCCAGAATGTGGCTGGGGCCGGCCAGCATCAAACTCATCTGACCTTGGCGCGCGCGAACGGGTCCGCCCGACATGGGCGAGTCCATCACATGAACCCCTTTGCCAAGGGCGCGTTGTGCAAACTGCCCAACGTCAACTGGGCCTAAGGTCGGGCACAAGTAAATCACATCACCCGCTTGAGCTGTTGTCAGCAGGCCATGATCGCCTTCAAGTACGTCTCGGACTTGGTCTGCATTGACCACGACCACAAAGCTGATGCGACACAACGCCCCAATGTCTGACGCCTTATTCACAAGCTGTGCGCCCGCTTCTTGTGCCTTGCGGTTTTGAAGGGGGTCAATGTCGTAACTGGCACATGGCCAGCCTTGATCCAGCAGTCGGGCCAACATGGCAAATCCCATGTTGCCAATGCCCACAAAGCCGATGACCGATGATGGGGTAACAGGTGAGAAGAAGTCGTGTGGAGAGGTGTTTTTCATGCACACATTCTTCCCTAAAATGAATTCAAATACTACCATGCTGTTGAGCGTGCTCATCACAGCTTCCAGAGGGAGTCTTCATTGAAAATTTTGATCACAGGGTTTGAACCCTTTGGCGGCGAAACGGTCAACCCTTCTTGGGAGGCTGCCCAATTGCTGGCGGGGCAACAAGTGCAGGGGGCAAGCTTGGTGGTCGCTCAATTGCCATGTGTCTTTGCGAAATCCTTAGACGCTTTGGCCGCCGCCATTCAATTGCATCAACCGCGGGCTGTGATTGCGCTGGGTCAAGCGGATGGTCGCAGTGATTTTTCCATTGAGCGCGTGGCGATCAATGTGTGCGACGCCAGAATTCCAGACAACGAAGGTGCGCAACCCATTGATGAGCCGGTGATTGCGCAAGGACCCGCCGCTTATTTCTCCAGCTTGCCCATTAAAAAAATGGCCATGCATCTCAAGGCGAAAGGCCATCCTGCCGCCATCTCTCAAACGGCCGGTACGTTTGTATGCAACCAGGTGTTTTACGGTTTGCAGCACCTGCTTTGCAACACGCCAGTGCTCAGTGGCTTTGTGCATGTGCCCTTGTTGCCATCGCAAGTGGCAGCCAGAGGCGGTGCTTCCTTGGCCAGCATGAGTTCGGAGACATTAGCACAAGCCCTGTTGTGCGCCATCGAGGTCTTGGTGCAACATCTGCAAAGCGATGAACGCGACATCAAATGGGGCATGGGTGCCAATCATTGATGCCCGTTCACCTGAATGATTAACACGCAAAAGGGCATCTCATGTCGCAATCCGAATTTGATTATGTGGTGGTGGGCGGTGGTTCAGCGGGCTGCTGTGTGGCAGGCCGGCTGAGTGAAGATGCGAGGCTGACAGTGTGCGTGCTGGAGGCGGGTGGCCCCGATGACTCGGTGTTTGTGCGTGCGCCTTTGGGCTTTGCGGCCACTGCATCCTTGAACATCAACAGCTGGGGTTACAACACCATTCCGCAAGCTGGCTTTAAGGGCCGCAAAGGATTTCAGCCACGCGGCAAAGTGATGGGCGGAAGTTCTTCGGTCAATGCCATGGTGTACACCCGTGGCAATGCGCACGACTACAACAATTGGTCGGCCTTAGGCAATTCGGGATGGTCGTACCAAGATGTCTTGCCGTACTTTAAAAAATCAGAGAACAATGAATGCTTTGGTGCCAATGACTACCGCGGTGTTGGCGGGCCCTTGAACGTCAGTTATTTGCGCAGCCCCAGTCCTGTCAACCAAGCTTTCATCCAAGCCTGCCAAGAGCAAGGCATTCCTTTCAATCCAGACTACAACGGCGAGCGTCAATTTGGGGTGTCGCCAGGCCAGGTGACACAAAAGGGCGGCGAGCGTTGGAATGCCGCAAGGGCTTACCTCGATCCGCATCGCCATCAAGATAATTTGCACGTCATCTCGCATGCACATGCCACGCAAGTGATGATGGAAGGCAAGCGTGCAGTGGGTGTTCGCTACATGGTCAATGGCGTGTCACATGAAGTGCGTGCGCGCAAAGAAGTTGTTTTGTCGGGCGGTGCGTTTGGCACACCGCAGTTGCTGATGTTGTCTGGCATTGGGCCTGCATTGCATCTGCAAGACATGGGCATTCCGTTGGTGCACGAGTTGCCAGGCGTGGGTCAGAATTTACAAGACCATGTCACCACGGTGTTGATTTACAAAACGCACAAAATCAACGACGCCATGGGATTTTCTTTGAAGGGCACTTGGAACATGATCAAGGCCATGCTGGAGTGGCGTGACAAACGCACAGGCTGGATCACTTCCAATGTGTCCGAGACGCAAGGCTTTGTGTCGACCGAAGGCAACACCGATTACCCCAACATTCAATTGGCCCTGTGCACCGGCATTGTGGACGATCACGCCCGCAAAATGCATTGGGGCCATGGCTACACCTTGCATGTCACCTTGATGCGACCCAAAAGCCGTGGCAGTGTCACCTTGGCCAGCCGTGATCCCATGGACAAGCCCTTGATCGATCCGGCCTTCTTTAAAGAAAAAGAAGATTTGCAGGCCATGATGTCGGCCACACAAATGGGCTTGCGCATCATGCAATCTGATGGCTTGGCTGCCTACCGAGGTGAAATGCTTTACCCCTTTGACGCCAACAATCCAGCGCAGGTTGAAAACTTTTTAAGAGATCACTCCGATACCGAATATCACCCTGTGGGCACTTGCAAAATGGGCCCAGCCCATGACCCCTTGGCGGTGGTTGATTCAGAGTTGCGCGTGCATGGCCTTCAGGGCCTGCGTGTGATCGATGCGTCGGTCATGCCGAATTTGGTGTCGGGCAATACCAATGCGCCCACCATCATGATTGCAGAAAAGGGTGTCGACTTTATTCGGGCGCAGGCATAACCGCACTAGGCTTTAACCGGTAAAGCACCCAAGCGCACAAGCTGGAAGTCACCACCAAGGCCAAGAAGCCTGCACGGTAGGTGCCAAAAGCAGAGGACAAAGCGCCAAACAGGGGCGGGCCAATCACCACGCCCAAAAACGTAAAGGCGAGGGTGCCGCCTTTGGCCACACTGGCCTTGCCTTCAGGGGCTTGTCTGGCCACTTCGGCCAAGTACACCCCGTTCCAGCCAATGGCCGATGCGCCAAACACCAACAAGATGGCCCAAATGCCCCAAACGGGCATGATGGGCAATAGCAAGGCGGTTGCCAGTGCGCTCAAAGCCATCAAGCACGCCAACAAGGCCAATGTTTTTTGAGCCCCCATCCAACGATCGGCCACCACACCCCATGCAATCCGCCCACCAATGCCGCCCATTTGCGTCACAGACAAGAGCAAACCTGCGCTGACCATGCCATAGGCCAAGTCATCGTGCAGATAGGTCACCAAGTAAGTGGTCAAGGACATTTGCACCATGGAGAACATGAAAGAGCACGCAGCCATGGTGCTCAGTGCGCGATGACCCAGCACCATGCGCAGGGGCGTGGTGAGGGTGCCCATTTGAAATGGCAGTTGCGGTTGCCGCAGATCGTCCATGCCTTCTCGCATGGGTTGCGCCATGACGGCACTTGCCACGCAAGCCAAGGCGACCACCACCAAGCTCCATTGCCAATCAATGCGCAGCATGAGGGAGGGCACGATGGCGCCGGCCAACATGGCGCCCACGGGCACGCCAGTTTGTTTGATTGAAAACACCAAAGCCATTTGGGAAGGCGGTGTGGTCCTGGCCAAAATTTGCGAGCTGGCCGGCGTGATGGGCCCATAGCCCAACCCAATCATGAGGGCACCTAAGCCAATGGCGGGCAACCAAGGTACAGCGCATAGACATAGGCCTGTGGCACAAAGCATCAGGCCCCATTGGCTCACCCTGATGGGTCCCAGCCTGCTGACAGTGGTGCCCGAGGTCAGGCTGGCAAACATAGCGCCCGCGTAGGTGATGGCCACGTAGACGCCCACCAGCGCAGGCGACACACTCAAGGATTTGGCGGCCACAGGGGCCATCACCGGCAGGGTGAGCAGGGCCATGGCCACCATGGCTTGGATAGACAGCGTAGCGAGAAGAGGGAGCCAATTGGACATGCGCCAATCCTAACTGTTCGAATCGAGCCGTTTGGGCACATGTGAGACTTAATCGCGTTGCGCCTGAATAAATGCACCAAGGCGTTTAAACTCAAGCCTTGTTTTTATTGAGATGGACGTTACAAAATGGATTTGCTGCAAGCCCTGAACTGGCGTTATGCCACCAAAAAAATGGACCCTACCAAGTCCGTGCCCGAAGCCAAAGTGCAACGCATTTTGGAAGCCATTCGCCTGACAGCCACTTCCAGTGGTCTGCAACCTTACGAAGTGTTCGTGGTGACCAATCCTGAAGTTCGCGCCAAGATTCAAGCGGCTGCCAACAACCAAGCGCAAATCACAGAAGGTTCACACCTCTTGGTGTTTGCCGCTTGGAACGATTACACCGCCGAGCGCATCAACATGATGTTTGACTACAACAATGAAGTGCGCGGCTTTGTGAACGAAGGTGCTGAGAACTATCGCAAGATGTTGCTGGCCAACTATCCAGCCAAAGGCCCCGAAGTGAACTTCCAACACGCCGCCAAGCAGTCTTACATTGCGTTGGGCACAGCCTTGATCGCTGCAGCCGAGCAAGAAGTCGACGCGACGCCCATGGAAGGTTTCAATCCCGCTGCTGTGGATGAAATCTTGGGCTTGGCTGCACGTGGATTGCGCAGCACAGTTATCTTGCCTTTGGGCTACCGCGAAGCCGACAAAGACTGGTTGGTCAACATGAAGAAGGTGCGTCGCACCAACGACAAGTTCATCACAGAAGTCAAGTGATCTGAAGTCAATCCTTCAAATCAAAAAGGGACTTGGGTTGCACAACCCAGGTCCCTTTTTTTGCGGTGAATCAGGACGCTTAAGAAACGTGCACGCTGATTTTGGAGGCTGCTGCGCGAGCGCGCTCTAAGGCTTGATCGCCCTTGGCCAAGGCCACCGCCATGCGCCTAAAAGGACGCGTGGTCGGTTTACCGAAAATACGGACATCGACGCCTGGTTCTTGCAAAGCAGCCGACACACCCGCGTAACTGGGGTTCTTGCCTTCACGGTCGGCCAGCACCACGGCGCTTGCACCTTCCACGCACTCAATCACAGGAATGGGCAAACCCAACACTGCGCGAGCGTGCAAATCAAATTCACTGAGATTTTGGCTGATCAAGGTCACCATGCCGGTGTCATGCGGACGGGGGCTCAGTTCGCTGAAGATGACTTCTTTGGCGGTGACAAAAAACTCCACACCAAACAAGCCGGCACCGCCTAAATCTGCGGTGACTTTTTCGGCCATCTCTTGGGCTGCTTTTAAATAATCAGGCGCCATGGCCTGTGGTTGCCAGCTGTATTGGTAATCACCGCGTTCTTGCACATGGCCAATGGGCGGGCAGAACAAAGTTTGGCCATTGCGTTGCCGAATGGTGAGGAGGGTGATTTCAAACTCAAAGTTGATGAACTCTTCAACGATGACTTTTTTGCGATCACCGCGCATGCCGGCACAGGCATAGTCCCAGCTGGCTTGAATGTCGGCTTCGGTTTTGGCAACGCTTTGCCCCTTGCCCGATGAACTCATGACAGGTTTGATGACCACCGGAAAACCAATGGCTTTGGCCTGAGCAAGCAGTTCTTCACTGGATTCGGCGTAGTTGAATTTGGCCGTGCGAACGCCCAAACCCACCGCCACATCGCGAATGCGATCGCGGTTCATGGTGAGGTTGGCTGCGCGTGCACTGGGGATCACCTCGAAGCCTTCTTTTTCAACGTCCAACAACACCTCGGTGCGGATGGCTTCAATCTCGGGCACGATCAAATCGGGTTGGTGTTTGGCAATGGCGGCGCGCAAGGGCGCTTCGTCCAGCATGCTGAACACTTCACATTCATCGGCCACTTGCATGGCGGGTGCGCCGGCATAACTGTCACAGGCAATGACATGGCAGCCCAAACGTTTGGCACTGATGACGAATTCTTTGCCCAGTTCGCCTGAGCCCAAAAGGAGTATTTTTTTCATAATGCGAGAAGCTGAAGGATGGAATGGCTTCAGCGATAATACGCCACATGTTCAACGCGCAAACCCACAAATTCATCGCCCGCCTGGTGCTGGTATGGTTTGCTTTGTTCATTGGTGCGGCCATTGCCGCGCCCATCGTG
>JACCDQ010136391.1_pt1 | contig 21082 bp, 13 predicted proteins | sample 7446031 | NCBI WGS metagenome assembly JACCDQ01 (sample SAMN15323442, study PRJNA562643) | freshwater metagenome | isolation source: river surface water | place: USA:Blue River Watershed | collected 2017-08-17
CGTACAGAAAGCGCTGCTCGAGTACCTCGTGCTCGGCAAAGTGTGAAATTCCCGGAAACTAGAAAGCAATCGACATGAGCGACATCAAGAAAGTCGTCCTCGCCTACTCGGGCGGCCTGGACACCTCGGTCATCCTGAAATGGCTGCAGGATCACTACCACTGCGAAATCGTGACCTTCACCGCCGACCTCGGTCAGGGCGAAGAGCTGGAGCCGGCGCGCGCGAAGGCGCTGAAGTTCGGCATCAAGCCGGAAAACATTTTCATCGATGACGTGCGCGAAGAGTTCGTGCGCGACTTCGTGTTCCCGATGTTCCGCGCGAACACGGTCTACGAGGGCGAATACCTGCTCGGCACCTCGATCGCGCGCCCGCTGATCGCGAAGCGCCTGATCGAGATCGCGCGCGAAACTGGCGCCGACGCGATCTCGCACGGCGCCACCGGCAAGGGCAACGACCAGGTGCGCTTCGAACTCGGCGCGTATGCGCTGATGCCGGGCGTGAAGATCATCGCGCCGTGGCGCGAGTGGGACCTGCTGTCGCGCGAGAAGCTGCTGAAGTACGCGGAAGACGCCGGCATCGAGATCGACATGAAGCACAAGAACGGCGGCGCACCCTACTCGATGGATGCGAACCTGCTGCACATCAGCTACGAAGGCCGCCACCTCGAGAACCCGAGCGCCGAGGCCGAAGAGTCGATGTGGCGCTGGACCGTCAGCCCGGAAGCGGCGCCGGATGCGGCCGAGTATCTCGATATCGAATTCGAGAAGGGCGACATCGTTGCGCTGAACGGCAAGCGCATGAGCCCGGCTGCCGTGCTGACCGAGCTGAACCGCATCGGCGGCAAGCACGGCATCGGCCGCCTCGATCTGGTCGAGAACCGTTACGTCGGCATGAAGTCGCGCGGCTGCTATGAAACGCCGGGCGGCACCATCATGCTGCGCGCGCACCGTGCGATCGAGTCGATCACGCTGGACCGCGAAGTCGCGCACCTGAAAGACGACCTGATGCCGCGTTATGCATCGCTGATCTATAACGGCTACTGGTGGGCACCGGAGCGCGTGGCGCTGCAGACCCTGATCGACCACACGCAGCAGACCGTCAATGGCTGGGTGCGCGTGAAGCTGTACAAGGGCAATGTGATCGTCGTGTCGCGCGACTCGAAGTCCGACTCCCTGTTCGACCAGACCATCGCCACGTTCGACGAAGATGGCGGCGCCTACAACCAGGCGGATGCCGGCGGCTTCATCAAGCTGAACGCGCTGCGCATGCGCATCGCGGCCAACGCGCGCACCAAGCGCGGCCAGTAAACCGAATCAACATCAAGGAAAAAGAATGAGCAACCAGTTCGACAACGTCTCCGTCGTCAAGCAAGCCAATGTCTACTTTGACGGCAAGTGCGTGTCGCATACCGTCGTCTTCGCCGACGGCACGAAGAAATCGGTCGGCGTGATCTTCCCGTCCACGCTGGTCTTCAACACCGGCGCACCGGAAATCATGGAGCTGAATGCCGGCAAATGCCGCATCCGCCTGAAGGGCGAGACCGAATGGACCACCTACGAAGGCGGCCAGAGCTTCAACGTGCCGGGCAACTCCAGCTTCGACATCGAGACGATCGAGACCCTCGACTACGTCTGCCACTTCGGCTGATCATCCCCTCCTCCGTGCGCAAGATGCAGGCTTCCTTGCATCTTGCGCATCGCAGTCCCCCTACCCTTGACCACTGCTGATTTCGGCATGCGCGTCCCTGAGATCGCTGCAATTTCTCACTGACCTGCACATCGCCGGCCGCATACTGCAAACCGTCCGATCGCGAAATTACACTAGCAGCGCGTCGAGTGTTCCGAGCGAAAAATGGGTTTCGATATGGTCAGCCAGTCCGTCGAACACCGCGTCCAGCGTGCGAGCACGCACACCAAACAGCGCATTCAGTACGCGCGGCGCTTCAAACAGTCCGTGCAAATACATCCCGAGCACATTGCCTGCTGCGTTCTGCCAAGCCAGCCCCGGGTTGATTTCACGCATCCGGGCCTCGCCACAGATCACGGACGGATCGGCCAGCGTCTGTCCATGATGAATTTCATAGCCACCAACCACCTGCCCCGACAAGCTTTTCCAGACACCCGCGCAAGCGCCGATCTCGAGTTCGGTGCGCCTGACCGTCTTGTCCCGATCGAACCGGGTTTGCAGCGGCAGCAGACCCAGGCCTTGCGCTGAGCCGTCAATGCCGGCAGGGTCGTGCAGCGACTGGCCGAGCATTTGCAATCCGCCACAGATGCCGAGCAGCGGCTTGCCCTGCTCGGCATGACGCAGCACGCAGCGATCCAATCCCTGCGTGCGCAGCCACGCCAAATCGGCAGCCGTGGCTTTCGAGCCGGGCAGGATGATCCAATCGGCCGTCGCGCAGTCAGCCGGGCTGCGCGCCCAGACCAGGCGCATGCCGCGCACATTTTTCAACGGCTGGAATTCATCGAGGTTACTGATGCGCGGATACGCAATGACGGCGATGGTCGTGTGGACGGCATCGCCGGCGCTGTTGCGTTCGTCAAAAATTCCATCCTCTTCCGGCAGCCCGTGACCCCACATCATCGGCAACGTGGCCACGGTCGGAATGCCGGTCATGTCTTGCAGCATCTGCGGCGCCGGCGCAAGCAGGCCGGCGTCGCCGCGAAATTTATTCAGCACGAATCCGCGGATCAGCGCACGCTCCTGCGGGGGCAGCAATGCCCAGGTGCCATACAGATGCGCAAATGAACCGCCGCGATCGATGTCACTCACCAGCAGACAGCGCGCATCCGCATGACGGGCCACGCGCATATTGACGATGTCGCTGTCGTGCAGATTGATTTCGGCGGGAGAACCGGCGCCTTCGATGACGACCACATCGTTCTCTTCTCGCAGTGCATCGAGTGCGGTGGCAATCGCCGGCCACACGTGCCCGCTGCGCTCGCGCCAGGGCAGCGCACCGAGCGCATGATTGACCTGCCCGAGCAGCACGACCTGGCTGCGCGTGTCGGCTTCGGGCTTGAGCAGCAAAGGATTCATCCGCACGTCCGGTGTCGCGCGGGCGGCCAGCGCCTGGAAGTATTGCGCGGAGCCGATTTCCCCTTCGCGGCCACCGGACTGTTCCACCACGCGCGCATTGTTGCTCATGTTCTGCGCCTTGAACGGGGCCACTCTCAGACCCTGTCGCGCATAGCGGCGGCACAAGGCCGTGGCGAGCCAGCTCTTGCCGGCGCCGCTGGTGGTACCCAGAACCATCACGCACTTTGCCGTCATCGCTCAGCCCGCATCATCCAGTCACGCACCCGCGCATGCATCTGCGCGACGCCGTCGGTCAGCGCGGCCACGCCGGGCTGCAGGATATCGGGCGACTTGATCTCGAACAGCTGCTGGTCGCGGACTGCCGGCACCGCCTGCCAGCCGGCACGCGCGGCCACTTTATCAGCGCGAAATTTCTTCCCGCACCAGGAGCCGATCACGATATCGGGTGAGCGCCGGACGATCTCGTCGCGATCCGCAATGATTCGGTCTTTGCCCAACGCCTGCAGCGCAAGCTCGGGGAAGATGTCGTCGCCGCCGGCGATCTGCAACAGCTCCGACACCCAGCGTATGCCACTGATTGCCGGCTCGTCCCATTCCTCGAAGTACACGCGCGGCCGGCGCCGTCCGGATGCTTCCAGTTCGCGCACGTCGGCACGAATGGCATCGAGGCGTGCACGCATCTGCTGAATCTGTGCAAGCCCGGCGTCGGCGCAGCCGACAATGGCGGCGACTTGATACAGCATCGAGAAAATCTGTTCGACACTACGCTGATTGAAGACGACCACCTGAACGCCCGCGCGAATCAACGCAGCAGCGATGTCGGCCTGCAGGTCGGAAAACCCGAACACGCAGTCCGGATGGAGGTCGAGGATCTTGTCGATCCTGGCGCTCAGGAACGCACTCACGCGCGGCTTTTCCTGGCGCGCCCGCGGCGGACGCACGGTGTAGCCGCTGATGCCAACGATACGATGTTCCTGCCCCAGCAGATACAACCATTCCGTGGTTTCCTCGGTCAGGCAGACGATGCGCTGCGGACCAGGCAGACCATGGGTCCGACCCTCGCTCATATCGCCTCCGGTAAAAACAGCGCCCCAGCGGCGGCGGCATTCGACGAGAACCATGCATGGAAATAACTGGCGCGAATGCTGCCCGATGCATAGATTGCCTCGCCGCGCTGGCGGCCGTCAGGAGACAGCGCGTGCGCGAGCGGACTCTGCACCCTGTGCACTGACGAGAAATGAAACGTATGGCCGCGCAGTTCGCCGTGCGGCGTTTCCCATTTTTGCGGCCCCAGCGCCGCAAGCCGGGTCTGCATTCTGACCTCGCCGGACAGCAGGCCCCACATCGGATAACACTCGCCGTCCGCCAGCACGAGTTCATCGAACAAGGGCATCATGCCGCCGCACTCTGCCCAGATCGGCTTTCCCACCGCCACGTGCGAGTGCAGCGATGCACGGCACGTGTTTGCCGCGGCAAGCTGGTCAGCATACAGCTCGGGATAGCCGCCCGGCAGCCACACCGCATCACAGCGCGGCAAAGCGTCATCGGCCAGCGGCGAAAAGAATTGCAGGTCCGCACCGAGCGCGCGCAAGGTATCGAGATTGGCCTGATAAATGAAACAGAAAGCATGATCGCGCGCGATCGCGATGGTACGCCCGGCCAGCAAAGGCGCAAGGTCAGGCGCATCTCCCGCGCTGAACTCAAGCTGCCAGCGCTGCCATCCGACCATGTCGAGCTGTCCGAGCGGCGTAGCGGCCAGCGCATCGGCGATCGCATCCAGCCGCGCCATGGCACCGGCAGCTCGGCCGCCATGGTCAAGCCCAGATGACGCTCGGGCAGCGACAATGCAGCGTCGTGCATGAGCGCGCCTAGCCAGCCGGCATCCAGCGCTGCGTTGCCGGCCGCCGCCGTACCCGGCAGCGCCACGCGCAACATCTCCGCATGGCCCGCACCGGCAACACGATTCGCCAGCACGCCCGCCCACGGCAATCCGGGCTGGTAATGTCGCAAGCCGTGCGCCAGCGCGCCGAAGGTCCCGGCCATGGCGGATGCGTCGATCACGGCAAGCACGGGCAGGCCGAGCATGATGGCCAGATCGGCAGCGCTCGGACTGCCGTCGAAGAGCCCCATCACGCCTTCGATGAGGATCAGGTCATTGTCACGCGCGGCGTCGCGCAGGCGTCGCCTCACATCGGCCGGGCCATTCAGCCACAAGTCCAGGTTGTGGACCGGTTGACCGCTGGCCATCTCGTGCCAGTGCGGGTCGATAAAGTCCGGCCCGCATTTGAAGACGCGCACCCGCTGCCCGCGACGCGCGCACAGGCGTGCCAGCCCGGCGGTGACCGTGGTCTTGCCTTGTCCGGACGCCGGTGCTGCTACCAGCATGGCTGGACAGTGATATGCGCGGCTCATGCGGCCGCTCCGGCAACCGGATTCAACGAATGATTCATGGAAAAAAACCAGTCCGGCGTAAATCGATGCCTGCGACGGACGACATCAGAGAATGACTGGCTCCGGCTCGATCGCCACGCCATAGTTCGCCAGCACGTCCGCGCGAATTTTTTGCGCGAGCTGCAGTATCTCCACACCGCGCGCGCCGCCGCGATTGACCAGCACCAGCGCCTGCTTTTCATGCACGCCGGCCGCACCGAGTGATTTGCCCTTCCAGCCGCACTGGTCAATCAGCCAGCCGGCGGCGAGCTTGTAGCTGCCATCGGCTTGCGCGTAGCTGACCAGCGCCGGATGCCGTGCCAGCAGTTCGTTGCGCTTCGCGGCCGATACCACCGGGTTCTTGAAGAAGCTGCCGGCGTTGCCGGTCACGGCCGGGTCCGGCAATTTGCGCCGGCGGATCGCTGTTACGGCATCGCTGATGTCTTGCGCCGTCGGACGAACGAGGCCGCGCGCGGCGACCTCGGACGCCAGCTCCGCATAACGCAGATTTGCCTGCCAGCGTTTCGGCAACGCGAAGCGTACCTCCAGGATCACCGTACGATCGCGCAGCGCATGTTTGAACACGCTGTCACGATAGCCGAATGCACAGTCGCGCTTGTCCAGGGCAATCACGTCGCCGGTCGCGAAATCAAACGCCAGCAGCGAATGAAAGTGCTCGGCCAGCTCGCTGCCATACGCACCGATGTTCTGGATCGGCGATGCGCCGACACTGCCCGGAATCAGTGACAGGTTTTCCAGCCCCGCAAAGCCATGCGCCAGCGTCCATTGCACCAAACCGTGCCAGTTCTCGCCGGCCTGTGCGGCGACGATCACCTGCGCGTCATCTTCGCCGATGACGGCGATCCCGCGACTCGCCATGTGCAGCACCAGTCCGTCGACATCGCGTGTCAGCAACAGATTGCTGCCGCCGCCGAGCACCAGCCGCGGCAGCGCAGACAGTACCGGATCGGCGCGCAGCGCACGCAGGTCATCGACACTGCCAACGCGCAGATACGATGCCGCCTTCGCATCGATGCCGAAGGTATTCAGGTCGCGCAGCGACTGGTCATGCCGGATCTCAAGAGGAGTTGCCATAGGCGAGCGATTATACCGGCGGGCATTCCGGCAGCCGCGGCGTGTCCACTATAATGCGCGGCATTGTTTATTTATCAGGAGGATCCCCATGCCATCATTCGACGTCGTCTCCGAAGCCAGTCAGGTCGAGGTGAAAAATGCGGTTGACCAGTCGAACAAGGAGATCACCACGCGCTTCGACTTCAAGGGCAGCGACGCACGGATCGAGCAGAAGGAACGCGAACTGACCGCCTATGCGGACAGCGAATTCCAGCTCAGCCAGGTGCGCGATGTGCTGACCACCAAGATGTCCAAGCGCAATGTCGACGTGCGCTTCCTCGACCTCGGCAAAATCGAGAAAATCGGTGGCGACAAGGTCAAGCAGGTGATCAAGGTGAAGAACGGCATCGAGTCCGATGCCGCGAAGAAGATCCAGCGCCTGATCAAGGACAGCAAGATCAAGGTGCAGGCAAGCATTCAGGGTGATGCGCTGCGCGTGCAGGGTGCGAAGCGCGACGATCTGCAGTCCACGATCGCGCTGCTGAAGAAGGAGGTGACGGACCTGCCGCTGGAATTCAACAACTTCCGCGACTAAGCGCCTGTCTCGTTAGGCCGCTGCCGGCGCTCGCAGTCCCTTGCGTACGTCGGTACTGTCAGCGGGACTGCCGCCTTGCCAGCGTCCCGAAGTAAAAAGGGCCGGTTCACTGAACCGGCCCTTTGCTTTTACTCGACCGACTCGCTGCGCAGGCGACGCTGGCGCACCGCTGCCGCCAGATTCTCCAGCACTTGCAGGCTGCTGTCCCAGTCGATGCAGCCGTCCGTGATCGACTGGCCATAGGTCAGTTCCCGGCCCGGCACCAGATCCTGGCGTCCGCCGACAAGATGCGACTCGACCATCACGCCGACGATACGATCGTCCCCGGCCGCCACTTGCTCGCCGATGTTGGCGCACACCGGCACCTGGTTCTCCGGCTTCTTCGAGCTGTTCGCATGCGACGCATCGATCATCAGCTTCTGCGACAGGCCGTTCGCGCCCAGCGCGATGCAGGCTTCCTCGACGCTGGCAGCGTCATAATTCGGCGCCTTGCCGCCACGCAGGATGATGTGGCAGTCCTCGTTGCCGCTGGTCGACACGATGGCCGAGTGGCCACCCTTGGTCACCGACAGGAAGTGGTGCGGTTGCGATGCGGCCTTGATCGCGTCGGCCGCGATCTTGATGTTGCCGTCGGTGCCGTTCTTGAAACCGACCGGGCACGACAGGCCCGACGCCAGTTCGCGGTGCACCTGCGATTCGGTGGTACGCGCGCCGATCGCGCCCCAGCTGATCAGGTCGGCAATGTATTGCGGGCTGATCACGTCGAGGAATTCGGTGCCGGCCGGCAGGCCGAGTTCGTTGATCTGCATCAGCAGCTCGCGCGCGATGCGCAGGCCGTCGTTGATGCGGAAGCTGCCGTCGAGGAAAGGATCGTTGATCAGGCCTTTCCAGCCGACCGTGGTGCGCGGCTTCTCGAAGTACACGCGCATGACGATCTCAAGGTCATCCTTGAAGCGCTCGCGCTGCTCGACCAGGCGACGTGCATACTCCATGCCGGCCTTGGTGTCATGGATGGAGCACGGGCCGATCACGACCATCAGGCGATCATCCTGGCCGTGCAGGATGCGGTGCAGGGCAGTGCGCGAATTCGCGGTGACGTTGGCGATTTTTTCCGTGCAAGGGAATTCCCGGATCAGGTGCGACGGCGGCGTCAGTTCCTTCAATTCTCTAATCCTCAGGTCATCAGTGCGGGGCATGGCTTCTCCAGGAATAATTCGGTTCTAATCAATGCGCAGAAAACAAAAAACCGCCATTCCTGGCGGTTTCTAAGATTCGGTTTCGGTTCTGCTTTTACGTGAACTTACCGCTTCTCCACCGCCCGGGGGCTGGGGTAGCTAAAGTAAAAATAAAAGTAAAAGCGCAGAACGGACATCGGTTTCTAACACTTCAGGGTTAAACGGAGGTCGATGGTGCTATAAATCAGCCACTTTGGCAAGTGACTGCCAGAATGGCAATCAGCCGGTACCGCCCACCGTCAGGTCCTCGATGCGCAGGGTCGGCTGGCCGACGCCGACCGGCACGCTTTGCCCGTCCTTGCCACAGACACCGACACCCGAGTCGAGTTTCATGTCGCGACCGATCATGGACACGCGGTTCAGCACGTCCGGACCGTTGCCGATCAGCGTGGCGCCCTTCACCGGATACGCCAGCTTGCCGTCCTCGACCATCCAGGCCTCGCTGGCCGAGAACACGAACTTGCCGTTGGTGATGTCCACCTGGCCGCCGCCGAAATTCACCGCATACAAGCCGCGCTTCACCGATGCAATGATCTCTTCCGGATCGCGGTCGCCGGCCAGCATGTAGGTATTGGTCATGCGCGGCATCGGCAGGTGCGCATAGGATTCGCGCCGGCCATTGCCGGTCGGCTGCATCTTCATCAGCCGCGCATTCAGCGTGTCCTGGATGTAGCCGCGCAGGATGCCGTCTTCGATCAGCGTCGTGCACTGCGTCGGATGGCCTTCGTCATCCACATTCAGCGAGCCGCGGCGGTCGGCGATGGTGCCGTCGTCCACCACGGTGACGCCCTTGGCCGCCACGCGCTCGCCGATGCGGCCCGAGAACGCGCTGGAGCCCTTGCGGTTGAAGTCGCCCTCGAGGCCATGGCCGATTGCCTCGTGCAGCAACACGCCGGGCCAGCCCGGGCCAAGCACGACCGTCATCGGGCCGGCGGGCGCGGGGCGTGCCTCCAGGTTGGTGAGGGCGGAATTCACTGCTTCGCCGGCATATTTTTCCAGCAGATCTTCGGTGAAATAGCTGAAATCGTAACGACCGCCGCCACCGGCCGTGCCGACCTCGCGCCGGCCGTTCTGCTCGGCGATCACGGTCAGCGACAGCCGTACCAGCGGACGAATGTCGGCAGCGATGACACCGTCGCTGCGCACGACCAGCACCACATCATGCTCGCCGGACAGGCCGGCCATCACCTGCACCACGCGCGGGTCTTTCGCGCGAGCGATGCGTTCCAGCTTCTCCAGCAGCTGCACTTTTGCCGTGGCATCCAGCGACACCACCGGGTCTTTCTGCAGGTACAGCGCGCGCGCCGAGCCGGGTCGGATCGCCGACGCCACTTTCACGCGGCCGGCGCCCTGGCGGGCGATCGTGCGCGTCGCGGCAGCAGCTTCGAGCAGCGCGCGTTCGGAAATGTCGTCGGAGTAGGAGAAAGCGGTCTTGTCGCCCGATACCGCGCGCACGCCGACACCCTGGTCGATCGAGAAACTGCCGGTCTTGACGATGCCCTCTTCCAGGCTCCAGCTTTCGCTCTTGGTGTGCTGGAAGTACAAATCGGCGTAGTCGACCTTGTGCGTGAAGATCGTGCCCATCACTGACAGCAGCTTGCCCTCGTCCAGCCCGTAAGGCGTCAGCAAAATATTGCTTGCGGTGGCTTGCGTATGCAGGTTGGGTTCAATGATCTTCATGGGGAATCGGCGGCGGAAAAAATCGAACCCTGATTCTAATGGATAGCGGCGGGTCGCGCCGCGCGCCGTCCGCCACGTCCGCTACAGTTTTCGATGCTTCAGTGCCGGCAGGCTGCTGCGCACGCTGTCCATCGCATCGCGGTCGATCTCGCCACGCACCACGCCCTCGCCTTCAGCGAGCTGTTCGCCGATCTCGCCCCAGGGATCGACCAGCATGCTGTGCCCCCAGGTCTGCCGGCCATTCGGATGCTGTCCGCCCTGCGCGGCGGCGAGCACGAAACACTGGTTTTCGATGGCGCGGGCGCGCAACAGGATTTCCCAGTGCGCGCGACCGGTGGTGTAGGTGAATGCCGCCGGCACCACCAGCATGTCGCAGTGCCCCATCGCGCGGTACAGCTCGGGAAAGCGCAGGTCATAACAGATCGACAGGCCGATACGCGCGAACGGCGTTTCCAGCAAGCCGATTTCGCTGCCGGGAAGAATGGTGCGCGACTCGTCAAAGGATTCGGTGCCGCGCGAAAAGCCGAATAGATGGATCTTGTCATAGCGTGCCGCCTGCCTGCCGTCCGGTGCATAGGCAAGCAGCGAATTGAGCACCTTGCCGGGCTCGCTCGAGCGTAGCGGCACGGTGCCGCCGAGCAGCCAGACACCGGTCTTCTGCGCGAGCTCGGCCATGAACGCCTGCAAGGGGCCATCGCCGGGCGCCTCGGCATGATCGAGCTTGTCGGTATCGCGCCGGCCGAGGATGGCCCAGTACTCGGGCAACAGCACCAGCCGGGCGCCGGTATCCGCTGCCTCGCGCACCAGCCGCTCGGCACTGCGGCGATTTTCTTCGGGTTCCGGCGTCGATACCATCTGTATCGCGGCCACCTGGAATTGGCGAGGCTGAGCGCTGTCGGTCATCTTGGCTGTCCTGAGGGCGGGGAGCTGTTATCGGTGTCGGCGGCAGACTTGCGGCGCGCCGCCACTTTCCTGATCAGCGGATCCTTCCACGGGCCGGTGATCTGGTACTCCTGTGTGAGCGCGGTCGACAGCGGATTCTTCAGCACATATTGCGCGAGGAAGGTACCCAGGCCAATGACCGGATTGACAGCCAGTCCGTACAACACCGACGCGCCACCGATGTTCAGGTCGGGAATCACGACCACGTTCAGATTTTGCGTCTCGCGTGCCAGGTCGACCGTGCCATCCATCAGCACCACCGCTTGCGGGCCGCGCATCTTGAAACTGTCGCTGGTGAGTGTGCCACGCGAGATCGTCGCGGTGCTGGCAATCGAGTCAAAGCTGAAGCCTTCGGAAAACACGTCGCGGAAATCAAGCGTCAGGCGGCGCGGCAGCGACTGCAGGCTCAGCACGCCGAGCAGCTTGGCGGCGCCGGGGTCAGCTTTCAGGAACTGACCGGCGCCCAGCTTCAGGCTGATGGTGCCGGACATACTGGGAAAATCGAAAGTCACCGGATCGCTGCGCCAGCTGAGTTCGCCTTCCATCTTGCCTTTGCCGCCTTTCAGCGTACGCTCGAAGCCCATGCGGTCGAGCAGCTTGCCAGCGTCGGTGATGTCGAGTTCATAGTTCAGCATCGTCTGCGCGCCATTCAGGCCGCTAACCCACTGCCCGGTCGCGTACATGCTGCCACCGGGATTGAAAATGGCCAGCCGGCTCATGCGCCACTCGCGCCCGCCGCCGGTCGGCAGGCCGGCATTGGTGGCGACCAGCTCAAGCCGGCCCAGACGCATGCCGCGCAATTCAAAGTTGTCGATCACGATGTCGAGGCCGGGCAATTCGGTGAACTCGGGCTTGCGACCGCTCAGAATTTCAGTCATGTCGGACGCGTTGTTCTGCTCGATTTTCAGCTTCGACAAGCGCGCAGTCAGCTTGCCCGCACCGCGCTCCGACAAAGGATCCTCCCAGCTCGCACGACCGACGATCTCGTCCGAGCTGATGCTGAAATGCCAGCCGCTGCGACTGCGCGATACGCCGATCGCCGCATTCTCAACGGTGTGCTCGGCGATGGTCAGCTCGCCGGCGCGCAAGCTCACGGTATCGGGCAGCAAATAGGCCATCACCAGCGACGCATGCGCATTGTCAGTCGCTGCCGAGCTTTCACCTGGAGGGACTTCGATCAGGTTGCGCCAGGCGTCGAGATTCAGCGACGACAGGCTGGCAATGAGTGCAACCCCGCTCTCGGGAAAGCCGGGCGTGGCATTCACGCCGATGGCGCCGCGCAGCACGCGCCAGGATGCATTCTTGCCGGCCGGCCGCTGCCGCAGATAGCGCGCCGAAATCGAGCGACCGAGGTTGACGCGAATTTCCTCACTCTCCTGCGCCGTGTCGGTCTGCGCCGCCGGCGCGATGGTCAGGCGTAACGGCAGACTTTCGCTGGCGACTTTCTGCAGCGGCGACGGCAGGTCCATCGCCATGCCGCTCAGCGTGGAATCGAGCGAGAACTCCAGGCGCTGGTTCCGGACCCGGACGTTGGCCAGATAGCGGGCATTGCCGGACAGTCGGCGCGCCAGCCGCTTCGCCTCGGCAGCGGGGGCCGCGCGCATGAGGCCATCGGCAGTCACGCTGCCATCGATTTTCACGGCGGTGCTGCCGTCACGCTGCGTACCGCCCGACAGCAGTACCGGCCCGCCGAGGAAATTGCCATGCATGGCGTTCAGCTGGAAGCCCTCGCCGGAGAATCCCAGATCGCCATGCAGCTGTGAGACCTGCGGCAAGGTGCGCCACAACTGCACATCATTGCCGCTGAAACGCACGCTGCCTTGCACGACCGGCTCACCAGCATCCGTCAGCGGCAACTGCATCTTCAGGTTGAGCCGCGCATTGCCGCTGGCACGCGTCTCTTCGGTGAAGTCGTCAATCCAGCCACCGATGGGCGTGGAATTCACGTAGTTCAGCATCAGTTGCGCCGACCCGTTCGCACTACCGTTGATATCGAGCACCGGATGCTCTGCGAAAAAATCCGGCAACACGACATCGACCGCGGACAACGGCACGCCGAACGTCTTCGCGCTGTCGGCATGCACATGCAAGCGAGTGCGGTCGATCGTCACGCGTCCGTCGATATCTTCGATGCGCGGCCACAGCAGCGCGTGACGATCTGGCCCCAGCTCGTGCGGCGCAGGACTGAGCTTGCCGTGCGCAATCTGCGCAGTCACACGGAATACGCCGTTCGGTCCCAGCGCGCCCGGCGTCGGCAGGAAAGGAAATTTTTCGAGATGACCCTTGACGACCAGGCTGACGTCATTCGCATGGCCATCGATCAGTGCGCTGCTCATCCAGTCGCGCGTTTCCGCACCGGCAGCGGCAGGCAGATAACCGACGACACGATCCAGCCGGACGGTCGGGAAATGCGCTTTCAGGTCGATCTCGCCGAGTTTGCCGGGCACCAGCGGCCAGGGCAGCAGATGCGTCGCATCGACGCGCCCGCGCAGACCCGACTGCAGGAATTCCATGCCGGCGATCCGGACGTCAAGCTGCTTGCGCTCATTCCGAAACGCCCAGCTGCCGGCCAGTGACAGCTCGTCGAAATACAAGGTCGATTCGTTCAGGTATTTCGCCAGGTACAAGGTGCTGCGCTCGCCTTTCAGCTTGACGCGGCCGCCGTTCTGGTTCGCATCGATCTCGCCGGACAAGCCTTCGAAGCCCGGCACGGCGGCGCGGCCGTCAGCCGCTGCCTGCTCCTGCAGCGCGAGACGCTCGAAATTGCCGGTGACACGGTAATTGCCCGAGCCGGGCAATTCGCCTTCCCAGCTCGCCGAAAAGTTCTTCAATTGCCCGCTCGGCGCGAAATCGTCGAGCATGCGCCGCTCGCCCTCCGACATGGGCAGATAATCCGCCAGATGCGCCAGCGCTTCCAGATCCAGCGCACTGACTTTCAGCTCGTGATGTTCGGCGCGGCCGGGAACGGCCGCCGAATACAAATGACTCGCCGTAATGCGCGGCAGCACCGTGCCCTGCGCAGTGCGCAGGGAAAAATCCGTCAGGGTCAGCGCATGTCCCTGGGCGCCGAAAGACAGCAGTTGCTGCTTCATCCCGCTCGAGGTTTCCCCAGCCGAGATCCGTCCGTTGATCTCCATCACCCTGAGCGGCTCGAGCCCTTTGCCCAGCGTGACCGACGCGTCTTTCAGGTCGAGATCGGCGGTGACGTTCTCGATCACGCCGCTTCTGAATTTCAGCCACGCACGCAGCGCCCCGCGTCCGCCATTCAGCTCCCAGGGCAAATCGACATAGCGCTTCCAGCCCTGCAGATCGGTATTGCGCCAGTCGAGGTAAAGCTCGCCCGCCCAGTCGCCGAAGCTGGCGCTGCGCGAGCCGAACGGAGGACGGGTGAATTCGGCGCGCAAGTCGATCGGCGCGGCCAGCTCGGACGGCGGCGTCGCGCGCAGCGCAAGCCGGTGCGTGCGCCACTGGTTGCGCAACACAAAGCTGATGTCGGTCAGTTCCAGCTCGGGTGCATCGCGGTGCCGGTCGGTCCAGTGCAGCAGGCCGTTGCGGATGATGATCTCGCGCTGCGCGAGCAGCCAGTCGAGACCGCGGCCATCGTCCGGCTGCCCGGCGTCGATGCGGATGCCAGCAACGAAAACCCGGCCGTCGGCATCGCGTTCGATTTCGAGGTGGGGGCTCAGCAGCTCCAGCGACGCCAGGCGCAACTGGCCCAGTACCGTCAGCCATGACAGCGTCGCATTGACCTGCGGCAGCTGCAACGCGCGCTCGCCGCGATCGTCGTGGATCACCACATTCTCAAGCTGCAGTCGCGGGTGCAGGCCTTCCCAGCTGGCACGAATGCCATTGATCGTCACCGGACGGTTGAGCAATTGACTGGCCAGCCGCGATACCTGGGGCTTGTAGTGATCGATATTGGGCAGGACGACATAGCGCAAGCCGAGGAACAGCGCGCAAAATGCAAAGTATCCGGCCAGGGCCGCAAACAGCAACCAGGAAAACGCACGGCGCGAGAGCCGGCCGGCGGTCGACCATGCCGACGCGAGCACCCGCCCTGCCGTCAGAGGGGGGCGCTGCGGACGAAGATTGGATTGTTCAGGATGGGTCGACATCAGACGGAAATGGGTTGCGGTTCGCGCGGCACGCGTCAGCGTCGGCGAATCCCGCTCACCGCTTTCTCGTTATGATACCCGTAAGCAGGTACTCGCTCCCATCTCTCCGCATCCCATCCATCATGACTACAAACCTCTCTTTGACTACCCCGGTCCCGTCACGGTTCGTTGAACGCTGGCTGGCCGCCGATCCGGCTCGGGCGAGCCTGCTGGAGCGAATGGCCGGCCTGACGCTGTCGGAGCTGGATTTCGATGGATGGCTGGCCGAGTTGCAGGCCAATGCACCGTCGCTGCGCGCCGCGATGCGCCGCCTGCGCAATCTGCTGGTCAGCGCGATCGTCGTGCGCGATGTGTCCGGACGGGCCGATCTGTCCGAAGTCGTCGCCGCAATTTCTGCGTTTGCCGACTTTGTGGTGCGCACCCATCTTGCCGACCTGTATGCCGCAATGACGGACGCCCACGGCGTACCGACCGGCGAAGAGTCCGGACGCCCGCAGCAAATGATTGTGGTCGGCATGGGCAAGCTCGGCGGTGGCGAGCTGAACGTGTCGTCTGACATCGACCTGATCTTCCTGTATCCGGAAGGTGGCGACACCATTGCCGTGCGCGACGACCAGCGCGTGCTGTCGAATCACGAATTCTTCGTGCGCCTCGGCCGCAAGCTGATCGCCGAGATCGCCGAAATTACCGAGGACGGCTTCACCTTCCGGGTCGACATGGCGCTGCGCCCGAATGGCGCTTCCGGACCGCTGGCGGCCAGCTTTGCGATGCTGGAGGATTACCTGCTGGTACAGGGCCGCGAGTGGGAACGCTACGCGTGGGTCAAGGCACGCGCGATGACGGGCAATCCGCAGGACATCACGCAGCTCGAGCGGCTGGTGACGCCCTTCGTCTACCGCCGCTATCTCGATTTTGGCGCGATCAATGCACTGCGCAACATGCACGCGCAAATCCGCGCCGAAGTGGTACGCCAGGAGACGCGCCACCCGGAACGCGATGTCAACGTCAAGCTCGGCCGTGGCGGCATACGCGAGGTGGAATTCCTGTCGCAGGTATTCCAGCTGATTCGCGGCGGTCGCGACCCCGCACTGCGCGACCGCTCGACGCGCAATACGCTGCGCACACTCGCCGAGAAGAAGCTGCTGGCGCAGGACGTGGTGGAGCGATTGCTGAGTTCGTATCGTTTCCTGCGCGACCTCGAGCATTGCGTCCAGTATCTCGACGACGCGCAGACCCATGTGCTGCCGGCATCCGACGAAGACCGGCAGCGGATCGCGGCGATGATGGGCTTTGCGGATGTGGCCGCGCTGAAGCACGCGTATGACGAATGCAGCCAATGGGTGGCACAGCAATTCGACGCCATGTTCGAAGACAAAAGCAGCAACGCCACCGACGGCGAAACCGCGGCGGCGCCCTTGCTGGACGAAGCCGACGAAGAGGCGCTCGGCACCTATCTGGCGTCCCTGCAATTCGATGACGCGGCCGGGTCGGCACAACGATTGCTGACCTCCCTGCGCTCGACCCGGCTGCGATCCTTGCCTGAACCGCGCAGGATCCAGCTGCACGCGTTAATGCGCACCGCGCTGCCGATGGTGGCGCGTGAAGGCGGTACGCGTTCGGCGACGCTGGGGCGGCTGATTGATTTCTTCGAGGCGATCGCGCGTCGCTCGGCCTACCTCGAGCTGCTGACCGAATACCCTCATGCGCTCAGCCGCGTGACCCGAATGATGGCCGCCAGCAGCTGGGCCGCGCAATATCTGACCCGCCACCCGATGCTGATGGACGAGCTGCTCGACGACGCCAGCCTGAAGGCCGAACCGGACTGGGCCGCATTTGCTGCCGAGTGCCGCGATCGGCTGCAAGGCTTCGACGGCGACACCGAGCGACAGATGGATGCACTGCGCGAGATGCACCATGCGCAGCTGTTCCGCCTGCTGGCGCAGGATCTGGGCGGCCTGCTGACCGTCGAACGGCTGGCAGACCACCTGTCCGCGCTGGCCGACGTGCTGGTGGGCGTCACGATCGACGCCGTCTGGAAAACCCTGCCGAACCGGCATCGCGAGCAGCCGGCATTTGCGGTGATTGCCTATGGCAAGCTCGGCGGCAAGGAACTGGGCTACGCATCCGATCTGGATGTGATCTTCCTGTACGACGACGAAGATCAGGACGCGCCGCCGCTGTATGCGAAGCTGGCACAGCGTTTCATCACCTGGATGACCAGCCATACGTCGGCCGGCATCCTGTTCGACATCGATATCGCGCTGCGGCCCGATGGTGCCAGCGGATTGCTGGTGTCCTCTGTCAACGCGTTCGAGAAATATCAGCGGCAGTCGGCCTGGGTGTGGGAACACCAGGCGCTGACACGTGCCCGCTTCTGTGCCGGCGATGCCGCGATCGGCGCGCGCTTCGAGGTGCTGCGCACCGACCTGCTGCGGCAGCCGCGCGACGCGGCGGCGCTGCGCAAGGAAGTGCTGTCCATGCGCAAGCGCATGCACGATGCGCACCCTAACCGATCCGGCATGTTCGACCTGAAGCATGACTCCGGCGGCATGATCGACATCGAATTTGTCGTGCAATACCTGGTACTGGCATATGCATGCCCTCATCCGGAGATGACGGGAGACATCGGCAATATTGCGCTGCTGCGACTGGCCGGGCGACTGGGACTGATTGATGCAGCGGTGGGCGATGTGGTTGCCGATGCCTACCGCCGCTTCCGGAAGCTGCAGCACCAGATCCGATTGAAAGGCGAGGACCGGGCACGCGTGGACTTGAGCCAGGTGGCGACCGAAGCGGCGGCGGTCAGGGCATTGTGGGAAGCGGTTTTCCCTGAAGGGGGAAACGACGCTGCCGGCTGAAGCGACAAGGGACCGCTTGCGCGATCCCTTGTTTTGCCGCTGCGCGGCATCCCATTCGTTGTGGCTGCGCCTCAACGAGCGGGGCAGCAGTCCTGCTTACTTTGCCGTCATGAGAGCGACTGTGGTGTCCAGCATGCGGTTGCTGAAGCAACAAGGGACCGCTTGCGCGATCCCTTGTTTCGCCGCTGCGCGGCGTCCCATTCGTTGTGGCTGCGCCTCAACGAGCGGGGCAGCAGTCTTGCTTACTTTGCCGTCATGAGGGCGATCGTCGTGTCCAGCATACGGTTGCTGAAGCCCCACTCGTTGTCATACCACGACGAGACTTTGACGAGGCGACCCGACACCTTGGTCAGCGTTGCGTCGAAGTTCGACGACGCCGGGTTGTGGTTGTAGTCGATCGAAACCAGCGGTGCGGTGTTGTAGGTCAGGATGCCTTTCAACGCGCCGTCAGCCGCTTCTTTCATGATCGCGTTCACTTCGTCTGCCGTGGTGTCACGCGCAGCGATGAAGGACAGGTCGACGACCGACACGTTGATGGTCGGGACGCGGATGGCGTAGCCGTCGAGCTTGCCGTTCAGTTCCGGCAGCACCAGGCCCACCGCAGCGGCAGCACCGGTCTTGGTCGGGATCATCGACATCGTGGCCGAACGCGCACGACGCAGGTCTTCGTGCATCACGTCGGTCAGCACCTGGTCGTTGGTGTACGCGTGAACGGTGGTCATCAGGCCGTTCAGCACGCCGATCTTGTCGTTCAGCGGCTTGACCAGCGGCGCCAGGCAGTTGGTGGTGCACGATGCGTTGGAGATCACGGTGTCGGTCGACTTCAGCACCGACTGGTTCACGCCGAACACGACGGTGGCATCGACGTCCTTGCCGCCCGGTGCCGAGATGATGACTTTCTTTGCGCCGCCCTTCAGGTGCGCGGACGCCTTTTCCTTCGAGGTGAAGAAGCCGGTGCACTCGAGCACGACGTCAACGCCCAGCTCGCCCCACGGAATCTGGGCCGGATCGCGCTGTGCGAACACGCGGATCTTGTCGCCGTTGACGATCATGGAATCACCCTCGACCGACACGGTGCCCGGGAACTTGCCATGCGCGGTGTCGTACTGGGTCAGGTGCGCGTTCGACTCCGGATTGCCGAGGTCATTGATCGCGACGATCTGAATGTCATGCTTCTTGCCGCCTTCGTAGTGGGCGCGCAGGATGTTGCGGCCGATCCGGCCATAGCCATTGATGGCAACCTTGATGGTCATGCTGATCTCCTGATGTGAAATGCGTTAACCGTAGATTGTCAAATCAGTTCAGTACCGATTTGACGGCAGCCACGACCTTGTCGGTCGTGAAGCCGAAATGCTTGAACAATGCGCCGGCCGGTGCCGATTCGCCGAAGGTGTCGATACCGATCACCTTGCCCTCCAGACCGACGTACTTGAACCAGAAGGCGCTGACGCCAGCCTCGACCGCGACGCGCGGCAGGCCCTTGGGCAGCACGCTCGCTTTGTAAGCCGCATCCTGGCGATCGAACACGTCGGTGCTCGGCATCGAGACCACACGCACCGCGACGCCTTCAGCAGCCAGCGCATCGGCCGACTTCAGCGCCAGCTCGACTTCGGAGCCGGTGGCGATCAGGACGGCCTTGGCATCGGCCGCGTCACGCAGCACGTACGCGCCGCGCGCAATGTCAGCCACCTGGACCGCGCTGCGCTCGAGGAACGGCAGGTTCTGGCGCGAGAAAATTAGCGTGCTCGGGCCGTTACGACGACGCACTGCCTCCGCCCACGCCACCGCCGACTCGACGGTGTCGCACGGACGCCAGTTATCGAGGTTCGGGATCAGGCGCATGCTCGAGATGTGCTCGACCGACTGGTGGGTCGGGCCGTCTTCGCCAAGGCCGATCGAATCGTGCGTGAAGACGAACAGCGAGCGCTGCTTCATCAACGCCGCCATGCGCAATGCATTGCGGCTGTAGTCGGAGAAGGTTAGGAAGGTTGCTCCGAACGGCAGGAAGCCGCCGTGCAGCGCGATACCGTTCATGATCGCGCTCATGCCGAATTCACGCACACCGTAGTTGATGTGGTTGCCCGGCTGGCCCGAACGAACGGCGACGCACTCTTTCCAGTTGGTCAGGTTGGAGCCGGTCAGGTCGGCGGAACCGCCGAGGAATTCCGGCAGCACCTGTGCCAGCGCCTGGATGGCGTTCTGGCTCGCCTTGCGGGTCGCGATGGTTTCTTTCTTGTCGATGCAGGACGCAATCATTGCAGCGACAGCTTGGTCGAAATTGGCCGGCAGGTCGCCCTTCATGCGGCGCTCGAACTCGGCGGCCTCGGCCGGGAACTGCGCGCGGTACGCAGCGAATTTCGTGTTCCAGGCGGTCTGCAGTTCAGTGCCCTTGGCCTTCGCGTCCCAGGCGGCATAGACATCCGCCGGGATCTCGAACGGCGCGTACGGCCAGTCGATGGCGGCGCGGGTGGCGGCGATTTCGGCGTCGCCCAGCGCGGCACCATGCACCTTGTCGGTGCCCTGCATGTTGGGTGCGCCCTTGCCGATCACGCTCTTGCAGCAGATCAGCGTCGGCTTGCCGGCCTGCTTCGCGGCGGCGATCGCGGCATCCACCACGGCGACATCGTGGCCGTCGACATTCGGGATCACGTGCCAGCCATAGGCTGCGAAGCGCTTCGGCGTGTCGTCCTTGAACCAGCCGTCGACCTTGCCGTCAATCGAGATGCCGTTGTCGTCATACATGACGATCAGCTTCGACAAACCGAGGGTGCCGGCCAGCGAGCAGACTTCGTGGCTGATGCCTTCCATCAGGCAGCCGTCACCCAGGAACACGTAGGTGTAGTGATCGACGATGTCGAAGCCCGGCTTGTTGAACTGCGATGCCAGGAGCCACTCGGACAGCGCCATGCCGACCGCATTCGCGATACCCTGGCCGAGCGGGCCGGTGGTGGTCTCGACGCCCGCCGTGATATCGACTTCCGGGTGGCCCGGCGTCTTCGAGTGCAGCTGGCGGAAATTGCGCAGGTCGTCCATTGACAGTTCGTAGCCGGACAGGTGCAGCAGCGCATACAGCAGCATCGAGCCGTGGCCGTTGGAGACGACGAAGCGGTC
>JACCDQ010269635.1_pt1 | contig 21075 bp, 18 predicted proteins | sample 7446031 | NCBI WGS metagenome assembly JACCDQ01 (sample SAMN15323442, study PRJNA562643) | freshwater metagenome | isolation source: river surface water | place: USA:Blue River Watershed | collected 2017-08-17
ACAGCAGGGTAAATACCTTTAGCTGCTAAATTACGTGATAATACTGTTGTTGCATCTAAGTGAGCAAAAGTTGTAGCTGGAGCTGGATCTGTTAAATCATCTGCTGGTACGTATACAGCTTGAATTGATGTAATTGAACCTTGTGTAGTTGACGTAATACGTTCTTGTAATGCCCCCATTTCTGTAGCTAATGTTGGTTGGTAACCTACTGCTGATGGCATACGACCTAATAATGCAGATACTTCTGAACCTGCTTGTGTGAAACGGAAGATATTATCGATGAATAATAAAACGTCTTGCTTATTCACATCACGGAAATATTCTGCCATCGTTAAAGCTGTTAAACCAACACGCATACGCGCTCCTGGAGGTTCATTCATTTGACCATATACTAAAGCTACTTTAGATTCTGGGAAGTTCTTTTCGTTAATTACACCAGATTCTTTCATTTCTTCGTATAAATCGTTACCTTCTCGTGTACGTTCACCTACACCACCAAATACAGATACACCACCGTGAGCTTTAGCAATGTTATTAATTAATTCCATAATTAAAACGGTTTTACCTACACCAGCACCACCAAATAAACCAATTTTACCACCACGACGGTATGGTGCTAATAAGTCAACTACTTTAATACCTGTTTCAAAAATTGATGGTTTTGTTTCTAAGTCTGTAAATGCTGGCGCATCACGGTGAATTGGTAAAGTTTCATCGAATGAAACATCACCTTGTTCATCAACTGGTTCACCGATTACATTGAAGATTCGACCTAATGTTGGAGTACCTACAGGCACACTAATTGGAGTACCTAAATCTAAAGCTTCAACACCACGTTTTAAACCATCTGTTGAACGCATTGATACTGCGCGTACTTTGTTATCACCTAATAATTGTTGTACCTCAACGATAGTTGAAGTGCCATCTTCTAATTCAATTTTAATTGCACTGTAAATAGGTGGTAAATTTCCTTCAGAAAATTGAATATCTAATACAGGACCAATAATTTGAGTAACGTAACCTTTATTTAAATTAGTTTTTACCATTTTGATTTAACATATTTAAAATATTTTAGAATAAATATACTTTCGCAATCCTACCTGTCTGTAAAATACTAACAAATTTGAAATCTAATAATTAATTACCATTGTACAACAAAATTCCTTGAATTCTTGAAGAGAATAACATTTTATTAAAAATATACTCTCATTTTGTTTTAACGATTTTCAGTTAATCGACCTGTGACTTTTAACCAATTTCGTGCTCCAGGATAATTATCAGGAGCTAATTTTAATGCTTGAATCCAATATTCTGCAGCTTTATCAAATAATTCTTTTGATAATTCAACATATTCATCTTCTTCTAAACTTTGTGCTCGAAGAGCTTGCGAATGATAAATTACGGCAATGTTATTGAGTGCTTGTGGAAGATTAGAATTTAAAGCTAAAGCCTGATGATAAAATTCTAACGCTTGAGTATATTTCCCTGTATTTCCATAAATTAAACCGATATTATAAAGTGTATAACTTCTATCATAAGGGTCTTCCTCTACTTGAAGAGCTTCATAATAATTTTGTAATGCTTCTGCATATCTTCCACGAGATTGAGCAGCCATTCCTGCTCTATAATATGAAAATGCTTGTTTTTCTTGTTTACTTGCAGGTAAGACTTTTAGAAGGATATCAGCAATTACTGTAAATGTTTTATCGATAAAATTTCCCATAAATTTCTCCTTAGAAATTAATATCAACTAAAATTAAAGAGTCAGAGCTATTATATGTTAAAAATAATAACTCTAATTATTCTTAAATTGAATTAGATGCAACAAAAGGAAATAACGATAAAACTCGTGCACGTTTTATTGCTTTTGCTAATTTTCTTTGTTGTTGAACTGTTACGCCTGTAGCACGTCGTGGAAGAATTTTTCCTTGTTCTGTTACAAATAATGCAAGTAATTCAATATCTTTATAATCAATTTTTTGATTAAGATTAATTGGTGATCTTCGTTGGTTTTTTGATATCATAACTGTTATTTAATCTCTTTATGTATAGTTGGTTTATTACAATGTGGACAATATTTTTTTAACTCTAGTCTTTCTGGATTATTACGACGATTTTTTTGTGTAGAATATCTAGAAACACCAGGTGACCGTTTATTTAAATTGGAACGACATTCAGTGCATTCTAAAGTAATTAAAATTCGAGTACCTTTATTTTTTGCCATATAAATTTAAAATAATAATTTTATCCTATATAGTGCATAAAATTTTTAATCTTATCAAGAGTTAATTCTAATTCTAAAGAGAAAAAATTTTTAAACTAAAAACTTTTAATTTTTTATCAAATATACTATATTACATTAAGTTTTAACTTGTAAAATAACTATTTAAAATATTTCAATTGATAATAATATGGCTAATAATAAATCCGCAAAGAAACGTATTGAAATTACTAAACGAAATCGTTTAAGAAATCGTTATTATAAAAGTTCAGTACGAACGTTAATCAAGATTTTTTTCCAAAATTTAGAAGCCTATAAAACTTCTCAAGATTCAGAAGAAAAAGAAAAATTAAAAAAAATGTTAAGTTCAATTTATAGTTTAATTGATAAAGGTACTAAGAAAAATATATTTCATAAAAATGCTGCTGCGAGAAAAAAATCAAAATTAGCAGCTTATTTAAAAATTGCATAAAATTTATCGGGTTAAGAAAATTTTAAATTTTCTTAACATCACTTTTTAATCTAATACTTCAAATTTTCAACCTACTTCTAGTAAAAAATTCAAACATATTAATTATTGTAATTACTAACAAAAATTATGAAACAAAATATGAATTATATCAATGCTTTACCAGATTTTCTGACGATGCAAAGAACAAGCTTTTGTTGGTTTATTACTCAAGGTTTAACTGAAGAGTTGGCTTTATTTTCTAAAATTCATGATTTTAGTCAAAATACTGAATATATAATGTTTGGAGAAGAATACAATTTAATAAAACCACACTATAATGTCTTAATTGCAAAAAAATATAGTGGAAATTATAGGGCCCAACTAGTGATTCCTGTTGAAGTAAGAAATAAACTTATTAACAATATCCAATATCATAATCAATTACCAATAATTACCCTGCCGTTAATGACTACATACGCAACATTTATTATAAATGGATGTGAACGTGTAATTGTTAGTCAAATTATTCGAAGCCCAGGAATTTATTTTGAAAAAAATAAAAATCAAAGAACTTCTAACCCATTTAAGCGGGAATTGCCTACTGATATTCGTAAGCTACGATCATTTTTACCTTCAGGAGAAGCATTTCTTTCGGAATACGATTTATTTTTTCCTATTCCAACAACTAGTTTTCCTCTTTGGAAAAATAATTCTATTAATTCTTATTCAATTCATTATTTAAAAAAAACCCAAAAAAATCCTTCATTTTATTTTTTACAATGTTTTAAATTCTATCGAACAATTTTAAAAACTACTAACCATAATTCCAAAGTTAAATTAATTAAACTTTTTTTAAAATTGTTTCAATTACAAAATAACTTTCTGAATTTTCGAATGAATCTTGAAAAAGATAAAATTCTTTACTTAGTCAAACATTATAATTATTTAACTCAACTTTTAATAAAATATGAGATTTTAGAAAAAAATTTAATTAAGAAAAATTATAAATCACAAACTAAATTTATTAAAGAAAATAATATTGAACTCTTTAGTCAAACTTTATCATTATCAGAAAATCAGATTTTAAAATTATTTAATGAATATGATAAAGCAATAATTGATTCACAAAAATTATTGCAAATTCAACTAAATTCTCAATTACTATTTATTACCAGAAAATCTCAAGATTGGTTACGTGAAATAAGTAATTTTTCATTTTTACAAAACAACTTTTCTCATTTAATCTTAAAAATTTCAGATATTCTTAAACTAATCAATTCTAAAAATTTACGTCCAGCAATTTATTTTTCTACTAGTTTTAAAGATCAACTAAAATATAGTTCTGCAAAAGAAAATGAACCTATTTGTCATAAATACTTAAAAACAAAAGCCAATTTACTTTTATATCAAACAGATCATGAAATAAAAACTAATTATCATAGGAAATATGATAAAAAAGATTTATATACCGCAACTCTTATACCTGAATATGGTTCGTGGATTCGTTTTACTTTTCAAAAAAATACAAAAATCAATTCTTATAAATATCCAATAAAAAATCAAGAAGATGAAGTTATTATTCAATTAGATAAAATAAATCATAAACCAATTCTTCATTTATTAAAGGAAATGGGACTTACAGATTTAGAAATTTATCATAATTTACAATATTCTGATTTTTTTTATTTTACTAAACCTTTATTGGTAAATTCAAATTATTCAAGTTATCCGATTCCTAGATTTAATCTCAACCTAAGTTATGTTAAAAATATTTCTGAATTTTCAAGAATCTTTGATTCAACTTATTATCGACTAGGGCGAATTGGACGATTAAAAGTTAATAATCGATTAAATTTAAAAATTAGTGAACGGATTCAAAGAATAACTTATGAAGATATTTTTGCAATTGTCGACAAATTAATAAGCTTAACGATTTCAAAAACCGTTCAAGATGATATTGACCATTTAAAAAATCGTCGTGTTAGATCAGTAGGGGAATTATTACAGAATTTATTCCGAATTGGATTTCAACGTTTAGGTAGAAATTTGCGGAACCAAACGAATAAGATTGATTCAGGTCATTTATTAACTTTTAATATTATAAATGCTACAATTCGAGAATTCTTTGGATCTAGTCAATTATCACAATATTTAGATCAAACAAATCCTTTATCTTCTCTTACTCATAGACGAAGAATTAGTGGATTAGGACCTGGTGGTCTTGACCGAGATAGAATCAGTTTTGCTGTTCGAGCTATTCATCCAAGTCACTACGGTCGAATCTGTCCGATAGAAACTCCCGAAGGACAAAATGTTGGTTTAATTGCTTCATTAACAACTTGTGCACGAATAAATCAATCCGGATTTCTTGAAACTCCATTTTGGAGAGTTAAAAATGGAAAAGTTTTAAAAACAGGTAAACCAATTTATTTAACTGCAGATATCGAAGATTTTTATAAAATTGCACCTGCAGATATTTCAACTAATAAAGAAAATTATCTGATAAAAAATATAATTCCAGTAAGATATCAACAAGAAATTATTAGTGTAACACCATTTGAAGTTGACTTTATAGCAATTTCTCCGGTTCAAGTTGTATCAGTGGCCGCTTCATTAATCCCATTTTTTGAGCATGATGATGCAAATCGAGCATTAATGGGTTCAAATATGCAACGTCAATCCGTACCATTAATTCGACCTCAAAAACCAATTGTTGGAACTGGGTTAGAAAATCAAATAGCGATTGATTCAGGAATGACAATAAATTCCGAAGCATCGGGTATTGTAAATTCAGTGACAGCAAAGAAAATTGTTATTAAGTCTAACACTGGAAAAAAATTAACCTATAAATTACAAAAATATCTACGTTCAAATCAACAAACTTGTATTAATCAGCGACCAATTATTTGGGAAGGAGAAGCTGTCAAATCGGGTCAAATATTAACAGATGGGCCTGCAATCACCGATAGTGAACTATCCTTAGGTCAAAATGTTTTAGTTGGTTATATGCCATGGCAAGGTTATAATTTTGAAGATGCAATTTTAATTAGTGAAAGATTAGTTTATGATGATATTTTTACTTCAATTCATATTGAAAGGTATAAAATTGAAGTTGATAAAAATTCTGAAACGTCTGAACAAATCACAAAAGATATACCAAATCTAGATCTAACAGAAATTAATCATTTAAATGATAATGGAATTGTTACAGTTGGGACATTTGTTAAACCAGGAGATATTTTAGTTGCTAAGGTTATTTCCAATAACACTTTAGAACAATTACCTGAATCAAAATTATTACGAGCAATTTTTGGAACAAAAGCTAAAGGTGTCAAAGATAATTCATATCGAATGCCCGATGGAGAATATGGTCGAGTAATCGAAACTCTTACATTGAACAGGCGAACAAAATTAACTTATCAATTTGAAAAGATTTACATATTTATTGCCCAAGTTCGAAAAATTCAAGTCGGTGATAAAATTGCAGGACGCCATGGCAATAAAGGAATTATTTCAAGAATTTTACCTCGACAAGATATGCCATTTTTGCCAGATGGAACGCCTGTTGATATTTTACTGAATCCATTAGGAGTTCCCTCAAGAATGAATGTTGGTCAATTATATGAGTGTTTATTAGGTTTAGCTGGAGATAAATTAAATTCTCGATTTAAAATTTTACCATTTGATGAAATGTATGGTTTGGAAATTTCAAGAATTTTAATAAATAAAAAATTACGTCAAGCTTCGATTTCAAAGAATGAAAGTTGGTTATTTAATCCTTATGCACCTGGGAAAATGGCTTTAATTGATGGTCGAACAGGTCAAGAATTTGATAATCCTGTAACCGTTGGAAATGCTTATATGTTAAAATTAATTCATTTAGTGGATGATAAAATGCATGCTCGTGCAACTGGTCCATATTCTCTTATTACTCAACAACCACTAAGAGGAAAAGCACAACATGGGGGTCAAAGATTTGGAGAAATGGAAGTTTGGGCTCTTGAAGGTTTTGGAGCCGCCTTTACTTTAAAAGAACTTCTAACGATTAAATCTGATGATATGGAAGGACGAAATGAAACATTAAATGCCATTGTAAAAGGACAAGAAATTCCAAGTTTTGGGATTCCCGAATCTTTTAAAGTTTTATTACAAGAGTTAAGGTCAGTTGGCTTAGATATTAGTACTTACAAAATTGAGAAATTTAGCTCACAAAAAAAATATGAAAGTGAGATTAATTTGATTGAAAAATATAATTCTTCATCAAAAACCTTCTCTCCTAATTCAAATACAAATATTAACGATATTTCATTCTAATAATAATGGGACAATTTGCAAAAGAATTTGATTATATAAAAATTAAATTGGCCTCTCCGTTTAGAATCTTACAATGGTCTAATCGAAAATTGCCTAATGGTCAATTTGTAGGCGAAGTTCAAAAATCTGAAACTATAAATTATCGAACTTTTAAACCCGAAATGGACGGACTATTTTGCGAACGCATTTTTGGTCCCAGTAGAAGTTTCGAATGTGCATGTGGAAAATATAAGCGAGTTCGATATGAAGGATTAATTTGTGAACGATGCGGGGTTGAATTAACTGAATCTAGAGTTCGAAGACACCGAATGGGTTATATTAATTTGATATATCCTGTAACCCATGTTTGGTATATTAATAGTCGGCCAAATTTTATGGCTTTACTATTAGAAGTAGAACAATGTGAAAAACAATTATATACAGCAGAAAAAAAATCAACAATTGTTAATTTATGGGATGAGAGAATTAAACGGATAAAATTAGCTTCTTTAGCTTATTTTATAGCTGAAGATGAAATTTCATTTTATGGGTTACATTGGGATCTCCAGTATTATAGACTGTATCGAGAGTTTGATGAAACGAATTATCCTTTAAAACCTTACCCCAAACCTAAAAATCGACGATACAATACTCCAAAATATCTTTTACGGGCAACACCAAATTTTTTAATAGGTGCTCCATTAATTAAGAGAGAACTAGAAAAACTTAATTTAAGAATCGAAATTAAAAAAACCAGAGATTTTATTTCGGATTGTACTAAAGTTTTAAATGGAGAATTAGTCGTTTCAGACGATAGAAAATGGGAACAACAAAGAACTTATAAACTTCGTGAACAAGCAATTCAACGAATTCGAATTTTAGAAAATTTAATTGGAACAGGTTCAAGTCCAGCTTGGATGATTTTAACTATTTTGCCTGTTATACCTCCTGCTTTAAGACCCATGATTCAACTAGAAGGTGGTCGATTTGCGACTTCAGATTTAAATGAATTATACCGTCGAATAATAACAAGAAATAATCGTTTGCTTCGTTTACTAGAAATTGATGCACCTCAATTAATTATTCGAAATGAAAAACGATTATTACAAGAAGCAGTTGATACTTTAATTGACAATGGAAAACGTGGTAAAATTGCTTTGAGTGCAAATAATCGACCATTAAAATCATTATCAGATATTATAAAAGGTAAACATGGGCGATTCCGTCAAAATTTATTAGGCAAACGTGTTGATTATTCTGGTCGCTCTGTAATTGTAGTCGGTCCAAGTTTAAAGTTAAACCAATGTGGTTTACCATACGAAATGGCAATCGAACTTTTTCAACCCTTTATTATTCGAGAATTAATTAATCAGGGCTTGGCAAGTAATATGAAAATTGCAAAAAATTTAATCCAGCAAAGTGAGGCTATAATAGATCCAGTCTTAGAGAAAGTTCTAAGAAATCATCCAATTTTCTTAAATCGTGCACCAACATTACATAGATTAGGTATTCAAGCTTTTGAACCAATTTTAGTTCAAGGTCGGGCAATTAAATTACACCCACTGGTATGTTCAGCATTTAATGCTGATTTTGATGGAGATCAAATGGCTGTTCATATTCCCCTATCGGTAGAATCACAAGCTGAATGTTATATGCTTATGTTAACTCCCTATAATTTTTTGTCTCCCGCAAACGGAGAACCAATTATAATGCCAAGCCAAGATATGGTCTTAGGTTGTTATTATTTAACAGTTAACAATATTTCAAGCTTACTTGGATCGAATCATTATTTTGTGGATTTAGAAGATGTCATTCTAGCTTATAATCAAAATCAAATTGAACTTCATAGTTCCATCTGGATTCGAATTAAAGATCAGAATCCATTCGATTTAAACCTAATAAAAAAAGTTCAATTAAAGGATAATACCATTCTTGAATATTACAAAAATACACAAATGAGAAAAGATAAAAATGGTGAAATCATTGCTCAATATCTTCAAACAACCACGGGCCGTGTAATTTTAAATTATACAATTCAAAAAACTTTAAATTTTTTATAAATTGAAAAGGGTAAATTACTAAATAAATTTTATGAAAAATTATACTTATCAAAATAATTTAATCGGGAAAAAAGAATTAAAACAATTATTAGCTTGGAGTTTTACGAACTATGATTCAATGCAAGCTTGTTTTTTAGCTGATGAATTAAAATATTTAGGATTTAAATATGCTACACAAGCTGGTATTTCTATTAGTATTGAAGATTTAAAAATTCCTTTTGTTAAAAATTTAATGCTTGAAAAAGCGAATAAAGAAATTATTGACAATGAAAAAGTTTATCTTAAAGGTAAAATTACTGAAATTGAAAGATTTCAAAAGATCATTGATACTTGGAGTCTTACTAGTGAATCTTTAAAAGATCAAGTTATTCATTATTTTAAGAATTATGATCCTTTAAATTCAGTTTATATAATGGCATTTTCTGGTGCTCGAGGAAATCTTTCTCAAGTTCGCCAATTAGTTGGAATGAGAGGTTTAATGTCTGATCCAAATGGTGAAATTATGAAATTACCCATTAAGAAAAATTTTCGGGAAGGATTAACTGTTACAGACTATTTAATGTCAGGATATGGAGCTCGTAAAGGTATTATTGATACTGCTTTAAAAACTGCAAATTCCGGATACTTAACTCGTCGTTTAATTGATGTCGCCCAAGATATTTTAATTCGTGAAAAAGATTGTTTTACAACTCATTCCTTTTTAATTTTGGTAAATCACAAGGATCCAAAAAAAAAATTTTTACTTTATAACAAATTTTTAGGTCGGATCCTTAATAAACCAATTTTAGATTCAGAAACAGGAACTTTAGTTGCAAAAACTAATACACAAATAACACCAACTTTAATTCAAGAATTAAGCAAAAAAAAAATTCAAAAATTTTATATTCGCTCTCCTTTAACTTGTACTCTTTATAGAGCAATTTGTCAAAAATGTTACGGATGGGATTTAGCCAATGAAAATTTAGTAGATATTGGTGAAGCTATTGGAATTTTAGCAGGTCAATCTATCGGTGAGCCTGGTACACAACTTACAATGAGAACTTTTCATACTGGTGGTATTTTTACTTCGGAAGCCCGACAACAAATTATAAGCCCGGGGAATGGAATTATAAGATTTTCGAAAACATTAAAAACAGTCATTTTAAGAACGAACAGAGGTGAAGATGTTCTTGTTACGAAAAATTCTGGTTCTTTAGTTTTAATCCCTGATAATATAGAGGATAATTTAATTCAAATTGAAGTTTTAAAGAATACTATCTTATTTCCAAAAAATAATCAGTATGTTTTAAAAAATACTGTTATTGGTGAATTAATTAATATTAATAAACAAATTAAGACCGAAATTAAACCAATCTTAAGTTACAAATCTGGTGAAATTTTTATGCCACGATTAAAAAAGAAAGTGAATTTAATTAATAATAACAAACTTATTTGGATTTTGTCGGGGCAAATTTATAATAGTCCCAATATGTCTTTTATTAATTTTTATCCAGATTATAAGCTTAATAAATATAGTTATATTTTTCGAACTAAAATAATTAATCACTATCCAGGATTTGTAAAATTTGTTAATAATAAACAAAGCTTATATCAACAGTCTATAAGGTTAGAGAATAATAAATATTCCTTATTAAATTCAAGTTTGAAAAAACTAACAAAATCGATACAAAATCAAAATTATATTTTAACCGTAGAAAATTTAAAATATCTTATAAAGATAAAAAAAAATAATTCTCAATCTTATCTTCAAATAACTCGGAATAAACAGTTTGGAAGTTTAGTTACAAATTCATTTCGAACATTTACTGGTGGAATTTTATATTATGACTCTAGAAATATAGCAAAGTTTCATAAATTAAATAAAAATATAGATTATTATTTAAATCCATATTTTTATTTCAACGAAAATTATAAATCAAATGTTATACATCAAACAATTCTTTGGTTAGCCGAAGAAGTTCATAAAGTAGATTGTGAACAAGGGATGTTATTTGTGGAAGATGGAGATTTTATTTCCGAAGGTTTTGAGCTTATTCCTGATACGTTTTCAAAAACATCTGGAATTATTAAAATTTATCAAAAAAATAATCGTATTAAAAAGATTTCTATTAAACCTGGATTAGTTTACGAAGGACAACAATTTAAAAATATAGCTAAAAAGATTTATTATCCCGGTGAAATTTTATTTTCAAATATTCCAATAAATAAATTATCATTTTGTGATCAAATTATTAATAACAAAACTGAACAATTATTAATTCGCCCAATTGAACTTTATGAAGTTCCTTATTCGAATTTAACTTTAATTAATTCTCAAAATACAAAAAATTTAACGACACTCTTCAAATTAAAAACTACAAATGTATATATCTATAAATCAAATCAAATTTTGAAAAGTAAACAAAGTTTAAATTTAATTAGAAATAAATTAATTTGGGAAACAGATAAATCATTAAATAATCAAATTAAAATTGAATTTATAAATAATGAACAAAGAAATTCTGTTGATTTTCGAGTAAATGAGAAATTAAATTTAAATAACTTTATTTCACCTTATTTAAAATACAAAAGTTTAAAACCTTGTCTTCTTATTCAAAACGAGCAATTTGTTGACAGTTATACTGTCTTAAACTATATAGAAAGTATAACATTAAATTCTATAGAAATTGTTAAATTTAAAACTAAAAATAAAGATGGAAAACAAATCTTATTAATTTCTAATAAAGATTGTCTAAGGGTAGATAAAAAGAAATTTCCTCATAAAAAACTTAATGATTTTATTATAGTTAGCTCAAATATAAATGAAACTGGTAAAGTAATTATTGAAAATAATAATTTTTTAACATTACAAAAAGGTAATCCTTATTTTTTCCCTAATTGTAAAAATGATAATTTAATAAATAAAGTTGATTTACAATACAAAATAGTCGATCCAAACCGTCTTCAAGATAGATTAAAACTAAATCGTTCAATTTCAGTAAATTATTCGAAGAAAGTAAATTCAAAACTTTTTATAAAAAAAGACGGAAAACTTTATAGTTGTTCTAGGCTAAAACTGTCTAAAAAATTTTCGATAGGTGAAAAATCATTAAAATTAAAATTTGAGAAATCTGAATATGAAACAAAAAAAAAACGATCTAAAATCGAACGAACGATACTTGTCAAAAGTTCTAATCTAATAGCAAATAAATTTAAAGAAGGAAATCACTATTACCCTAAATTAGTATTAATTCAAATTACTCAAGATTCTAAACAAAAAAAATTTGATCGTCTTTATTCAATAACGGAAGATTTATTTGAACAAGATTCTAATAGTATTTTTTGTAAAAATAGTCAATTTATCGAAAATGGTGAAACTCTAGGTTTATTAAATTTAGAGAAAGAAATTACAGGTGATATTGTTCAAGGTTTACCCAGAATCGAAGAAATTTTAGAAGGACGGAAAAAAAATCTAAATATTAAGAGAATTCCAATTAGTCAAAAAAAAGGTTTATTAGTTCAAAAAACAAGTTTAGATCCAACTTTTGAATTTCGAAAATTAGGAACAACAATAAAAGAAGGTGAAAAAATCAATTTACATAAACTTTTAAAAACATATTTTAATTACTATAAGTCCTCTTGTCGAACTAAATTAATAAAATCTACTGGTTTAGTAAGTAATTACGAAGGAAGTTATAAGAGTTTAAAAAAGGTACAAGCATTTATATTAAAATCTGTTCAAGGAGTATATGAATCACAAGGTGTTACAATAAATGATAAACATTTAGAAGTTATTATTAAACAGATGACAACAAAAATTTTGATTATTTCAGAAGGAAATACCCCATTACTTAGAAAAGAAGTTGTTGATCTGTATCATATTCAATATATTAATCAAATAATTATTACTCAAGAAAAACAACCAGCTTATTATGTTCCTTTAGTACTAGGAATTACAAAAGCTTCATTAAATAATCCAAGCTTTATTTCAGCAGCAAGTTTCCAAGAAACAACTCGCGTTTTAACAAAAGCCGCAATTGAAGGTCGAATAGATTGGTTACGTGGATTAAAAGAAAATATTATTATTGGACATCTAATTCCCGCGGGAACAGGCTCGCAAAATTATCGTCATTCTTTTAAGACTTATTTATCCCTAAATAAACCAGTGAAAGTCACGAGTAAATCTTTTTAAAAGTTTAGATAAAATATTAGTAGACAAGTTATTTAATATTTGGTAAAATTTATTTTAAAAATTTAATGGTTTAATTAAGTAATTTAAAATTTTATGTCTGATATAAGCTTATCACAATTATTAGAAGCCGGAGTTCATTTTGGTCATAAGGCATATCGTTGGAATCCCAAAATGTTTCCTTATATTTATAGTGAAGTTAATAATATTCACATTTTAGATTTAGTCCAATCTGCAACTTTATTAAAAGAAGCCAACAATTATCTAGAATCTGAAGCAAGTAAAGGAAAAACATTCTTATTTGTTGGAACCAAACGTCAAGCAAGTACATTAATTGCACAAGAAGCAAAGCGTTGTGAATCATTTTATATTAATCATCGTTGGTTAGGTGGTATGTTAACCAACTGGTCTACTTTAAAAGAACGAATTAAACATTTAAAAGATTTAGAGGAACAAGAAGCAAACGATACATTTAGTTTATTAACAAAGAAAGAAGCTGCATTGCGACGAAAAGAATTAAAAAAATTACGTCAACATTTAGATGGAATTAAAAAAATGCCAGATTTACCCGATGTTGCTATTATTATTGATCAAAAACGAGAAATGACAGCAATTCGTGAATGTCAAAAATTAGAAATTCCAATTGTTTCAATTTTAGATACAAACTGTGATCCTGATTTAGTTGATATTCCAATTCCTGGTAATGATGACGCAGTTAGATCTATTAAGTTAATTCTAAACTCATTGACTGATAGTATCATTAAAGGTAAAGCTCTATTAAACTAAAACTAATGACAATAATTTTCTTATTCTTAAATTTTTTTTTAAGAATAAGAAAAAGTTAGGACTTAAAATAAATTCTTTTGAATACAATTTTGCTATTAACAGATTTAAAACCGTGAATTTAAGTTAAGGGGAATTTCCAATCAAAATTTTGAGATATATAATTTTTCTTTCAATTTTAAATACTATTTTTTAATTTCTCGATAATCATATAAAAAGGGTTTTCGTAGATGGTGGATATCTGTTGAAAACGGTGAGTTCAAGATTCAAGAATGGCAGGCTGCAAAGAAACTAGAGCACGCAGTTTGTTTTGGACTAAAGCCCGAAGACTTTGGTTTTTCACAAGACCAAGCAAAACAAATCAATGCTAAAGGTGGAATAGTGGCTTATGTACGAAAGGGTAATAAATTACCAAGCCTGGATTTGATCAGGGCTTATCAAAATGCTATCAAAAATTTTTGTGAAGATCCAAATCAATCGGATAGAAATGATAAAAGCACTTTTCGAGGGGAACCTTCTATTACGGTTTTCAATCAAGAAACTCGACAAGTTGTTATTTTCGATCGAGAAACAAAGATTTTTATAACCGCTTAGAAACTTGCTGAACGTAGTGTTGATGAGTATTTAACAACTGATAATATTGGAAGTAATTAAATTTAAAAATTAAGTAAAATTTTATGACTAAAGATTTGGAAAAAAAATATCAAAACTTGAACAAAAAAAGACGCTACGAACTTTTGAATTATGATAAAAAACGACATATTGAACTTTTGAATAAGCAGGGTGATAAATTCAAGTCAAAACTTCGAACTTATTCGATCATACTAATCGATCATTTAAATTGGGAAATTCGGGCTCAATATTTGGAATTATTAGAGAATTATAGGGAGAAGAAAATTGATAGTTTTAACTTTAAGATCAGATTTTGTGAACGGTATAAATCGATTGAAAAAGTGGCAGATCTATTAAAATCGAATCGAGTTCTTCTTTCTCCTGATAAAAACTCCTTAAATTTTGGAGATCTATTGTCAAAAATAGATGATTGTTGCAAAGCGTATTCGGACGATCCGGAACCTTTTCGAAATAAGTTTGAAATTGGAGACGTTGAATTTCGAATTTCAATTGAAAAAATTTATTTAAAAATTCAAAAATATTTGAATGAAGAGTCATTAATTATATCCCTCTTCTTAATTATTTTATCTTTCACCTTCATCAAAAAATACGCCTATTTTAACCACTGAATTTCATTTGAGCTATTGCCACATTTGAACATGAACGACGGAGAGAACGACAAAGACAAGGCATTCAGGCTGCTAAAAAAGCAGGGAAGTATACCGGACGCAAAACTGTCATTACACCCAAGTTAATTGCAGAAGTCAAACATCTTAAAGAAGAGAAAAAACTTTCCAATGTTCAAATTGCAAAAATAACTGGGAGAGGTAAGAACACCATTTATAAAATTTTGAAAGAGGAATTAAATTATATTCCCTACAATCGATTAGTCAAATCGGAGGAAAAAAATGAATAAAAATAAGTTAAGTTTCGAATCAGAAAATTTAGTGGTTGATTATATTTCTTTCAATATTACAGGTTGTACAGACCCAAGACGAATTGCAAATTATTTGTCTGATTCATTTGGTTTTAACTCGGTTGTGAAAGAAACTTTTCAAGAAAAATCTGAGGATCTGATTTTAAAAATCAGAAATGGATATAAAGTTTCCTTTATAAAATCTACTTATAATCCAGAATCAAATAGCTATTGGACAGGGTTAATAGTTAGGTTTTCAGGTGAAAATGGAAAATATTTTTATTCGCTTGTCCAAAAGAAACTAATTGATTGCCGTATCTTAGATCTGTCTTCTACAAAGCTTGGTCGATTTGATTTGTATTACTTTAGAAAGTTCAAGTCCACTGACCAAGATGACCTTAGAGAATTATTTATGGAGAATTCTTGTGAGAAGATAAATGGTAAATCAAAACGAAAAAAAGCTTCTTGGAAGTGAACTTCAAGAGGTCTGATTATGAGAATAGGAAATCGATCAGATTCTAATTATTATCGTGTTTACCAAAAAACAAAAAAAAGAAATCACGGTGTATATGAGGAAATAAATCGCGGCTTAGAGTTTGAGTTGGAGCTAAAAAACCAATTAATCAAATCCTTTCAAAAATTATTATTTAAAAACCATCTAGAAGAATTTGAAGGCAGATTAGTGGAACACTTTTATAAGTATTCTAAGGAAAGCTTTGTCCTTGATACTTATGATACAGATTGGCTAAAAATTGGTTTAAGGAAAATAGTTTCAAAGCAAAAATAAGAAATCAACTCAAATTTTCTAGTAAGCAGCTATTTAAGAAAGAACAGTTTCGATTCTTTCGTTCAAAAAAAACAGTTTTTTAAATTAATTCAATTGTTATCTTTTATACGAACTTTGGAGTATTTGAGACAGTTTATAAATGATCAGGCTTATTATGTACTAGAATTTTCTGTGATGGATTTTATAAGCTTTACCGGTAGTAACACAAAAAGTACGTATGAGCGAACCAAAGCATTAGAGTTTTTAACAAGTTTACAGGATCTAAAACCATTGATTCAAAAATTTTCAGATAATTAATTTCGAAGATCAGTAATGTTCCCCTATTTGAAAGTGACAAAACAAAATAGTCGATGGAGTATAACCATGGCAATAGTGGAAGAGTCTTATTTTTATTACTATCCATTTTTCTTTCCGAATTCTTTTCTTATTTATAAAAACAAATATGATTTGGAAATCAAGCTTCAGTTAATCGAAAGTTTTAGTCAAGTTGAGTTAGAAAAAAAACTTCTGGTGAAAGAATTCTTAAATCAATTTTGTGTTTCCAATAAAGATCTAACAAAAATAAAAAAACAGTTAATTGATTCAGTTTCTAGATTGAAAGATTCTGGATTTATCGAAAATGAATTTAGCTTAACCTTTCAAAATGGTTCATTGAACGAAACTAAAAAGATAGAAGATTTGTCTCCAGGATTGCTTTCCAAGAGTGAATCTCTTTCCTTTTGGGAAAAGATGTAGTTAAAAACTATCCGTTTTTGAATCTCAAAATAGTCATACATGGATAGTTTTTAACTGTTTAATTTTTATTGAAATGTGTCTTTATTTCGAATAGTTTTTAGCCTTTATTATCAAGGGTTTGGTTAACTTATTGAAAAAAGTTTTGGGATGATTTTTGAGTGAAATTTAGAGAAAACTAGGAATTTTTCATCCTCTCTCTTAGCGGTTTTTATATATTTAAAAAATACTAAGTTTTTTATTTAAGAATAGTAGGGTTGTAGAATATGGTAAACGCCCTAACAAATGACAATCCGTTAATTTTTAATTATTAAAAGTAAATATATAGATATTTCTATGAAAATAAATATTTATTTAAGATAATTTAATAATTTGACAGATCTATTATAATATGTATATAATTAATATGTATATAATTTAATGAAAATTATTAGAATTTCAATTAACTTTAAGTAGTTTTTTTGTTATTCTGTTTGTTAAAATTAAAAAATTTGTAAGTAGAAAAAATGGAAACAAATTATATTGGATGTTTAATTGGTATATGCATTAGCTTTTATCTAAGTAGTATTGAATCATTAGAAAAGCGTCATATTACAGCAATCACTTGTGTTGGCTGGACAATTTATGTACTATTCACGAAAGGAGGTCTGAAATGGCATTTGCCCCAATAGGACCCGTGGTTAATAAAGTTATTGATAAAAGCGTTGAATTTGTTCATCTAATTGGTTCAGGTCTAACATATGTAAAAAGGGCTAGGTTTTTAACCTCTTTAAACCCTCTTTCTTTTCGAATAATTTGATTGAATCAAAAAAATACTAAGATTTGAAAGATTTTATTAGGATCTAATAATAAAATAAGGAGGAAAATGATATATGTCCAAAGAAAGAAATGATTTGTTTGTCGTTAGTATATTTAGTCTTATTTGGATAGTCAGTCCAATTTCCTATGACGAAATGCCCAGCCGACATCCTATTTATCCACAAGAAATGGTAATAAATATTTCAAATCAACAACAAAATGCAAGCTTAAATGAAATTTTATCTAAGCAGAATTCAACTAAGCTGGATGAAGTAATTTTAGTAAAAAATGACGGAATATTACCTGGGGCAAATGCATTTCCACCACCTTTTCCACAACGGCACGGAGGTCGAACAACAAACGGAATGGGAGGATCTAGTCCGGGCTCTAATTAAGCTCCAAGTTCCGGAACCGGAAATTTAGATGGAAATTGTCGATCAAATCCAACTCCTAGGTTTCCTCATCAATTGTCTTCTAATTATCAAAATCAAAATAACAAAAAGAAGAAGAAGAAAAATTCTACACAAGTCAGCGAAGAAAGAGTAATTGAAGCATATCAAAATTTTATTTCAGAAATGAATGATAAGGGTTACCAAGGGAATATTTCTGAAGAGAGATTTCTAGAATTATCTACAAATCCACAAACTGGTGTATTTGATGAAAAATCAATTTTTGAAGCAGAAGGAGGTTTACAAGGCGAACTTGAAGGTTTATACAGTAATTTGCGACGTACAAATAATCCAAAGGTTGATCTAGATTTTGAAGCAACCAGCGTGCAAACTGGACAAACTATTTTTGTTGATCACAAAGGAATGATTGATTTTGCAAGCTTAGTCGACAAAGGAATAGACACATCAGGTTTTCCCACCCACGAAAGTGTAGCCTTTAAGATGGGAAAAAACAGTCTTAAGCAAAAAGAACGGTTTATTGGGCTCGATAAAGGTCCAAAATCTAGAGATGATGTTATCCATTTGTACAATTTTAAGAATATAAAAAATAATGCTGAAAAACCATTTCTTGTACAAGCAGTTCTAAATGGAGCTGAACAAGCAGGTTATACCGATGGCATTCGTTTTTTAAATTATGAATAAGAAAAGGAAGTTTTAAAAATGGAAAATAAATTTGAAAGAATTATTGAAAATCTTGAGGAAGAGGAAACTTTAATAATTGGTGATCAAACTTTTTTAAATGAAATTATTTTGGATGAATCTATACAGTGCTCTATATTAGGCACACTAACTTTCTTTGAAGTTGATTTTAAAAGAATCGACTTCACGGGGAGCACTTTTGTGAATTGCGAGTTCAAAAATTGTAGATTTAAAGATGTAATATTTCGAAAATGTGAGTTTTGGAATCCAACTTTTGAAAATTGTCAAATTGAAAGATCTAATTTAACAAGAGCAAATTTCCACAAGGGTACTTTTCGAAACTGTAACTTTCTAAACGTGAACCTAAGAGCAAGTGATTTTTCGGATTTTGAATTCATTGAAACGAAATTCAACAGCAGTGATTTAGATTTAATTGGAGCTCAATCTATAAAAGTTTCGAGATCAAAGCAGTCTATCGAGATTGAAAACTCTTCGAATCTTGAAAAAATTTTGAAAGATATGAATTTAATAATATCTACTGATCAAGATGAGATCGAAAATTCCTAAAACGAATAGATACCTTCCAAAACATAATGGAAGGTATCCTGAACTTCGTTTATTTGCATTAAAGGCCCCTTCAGACGGCGCTTAGAGCATCTTTTATTCTCTCATCCCCTGGATAGAAATATTGAATTAATCCCTACTCAATAAGTGTCGTTTTAGGATAAACCCTAAACGAACCCATATTTAATGATACAAATCTTATAATTTTGAATAATCGTACAAATATTCAAAACCAAATATCAACAAATTGTTACAAGATATGATTGATCATTGCAAAAATGATCTACTGGAGCCGCAAAATTTACAAATTAGCAATGAAAAATTTTTAACTGAAGTTATCTTCGATGAGCGTCTTGATTCATCTTCTTTTAAAAATTTAAGTTTAATAAACTTAAACTTTGCTAACATAGATTTTGAGTCAAGTTTTTTTCAAGAATGCGGGTTTAAAAACTGTATCTTTGAAAGGACATCATTTCAAGATGCTGACTTTGAAAATTGTAATCTGAGAAATTGTCAAATAAAAAATTCCAATTTAACTAGAGTTGATTTTACAGAAATGATTTTCGACAAATGTTGTTTCGAAAAAGTTGAGAAAGGATCTTTAATAAAAGGTTGGTTTGAAATGTGATTTCTTTGACACAGATTTCAAAGGTTTTGAGGGAATGTTGTTAATTCAGAAAGCTGTGGTGGATTCAAAATTTTCCAAGTTCAACAAATCGATTGAGTTTAAAGGAGAGTTCTTTCTTATTGATATATTGCACTCTGGAAACGGAATAAATGAAATGTTTAGAGAATAGGATTTTTTATTATTTCCTTTCAAACATTCGATCAGATTACCTAAACTTCATTGATTTTCATTGTTTCAACTGACGGACAAAAACTTCAGTAATTGAGTTATACTAACCAGCATTTGAAAAGACTGGTCGGTCAATGACTTAATAATTAAATTGTTTTTTAAAAGTTCAAAAAACTTGTTCATTTTTATTAATTGATAATGATTAGAAGATTTCCGACTATAATTTAGAAAATCGTCGAATATAAACCTAAAACATTAAAGCCTAGCTTTCAAAAATATTTGCTAAAAAATACCTAAATTTAAAATGAGCTTTTTTATAAAAATAGACCGAAAATGATAAAAAATTTCTTATAATGTTAATTGTTCCTGTATATTTTTTAATATTGGGTAATTTACAAAATTAGTTAGATTTTATGTACCCAGAAATTTTTTATTCAAATACGTTTACATTATTAGCGGAAGCGGAAGTTGGAAAACATTTTTACTGGAATATTGCAGGTTTTCTAGTACATGGACAAGTTTTAGTAGTTATTTGGTTTGTAGTATTAATTTTATTAATTTTATCATTCTTAGGAACTGCTAATGCAGAACGTATTCCACATGGTTGGCAAAACTTTATGGAATCGACTGTAGACTTTGTTGCTGATATTGCTAGAAATCAATTAGGTGAAAGTTTTTATAAAGAATGGATTCCTTTCATAGGAACATTATTCTTATTCATCTTTGGAAGTAACTGGGCTGGTGCTATTATACCATGGAAATTAATTGAATTACCAGAAGGTGAATTTGCTGCTCCAACGAATGAT
>JACCDQ010363658.1_pt1 | contig 21073 bp, 22 predicted proteins | sample 7446031 | NCBI WGS metagenome assembly JACCDQ01 (sample SAMN15323442, study PRJNA562643) | freshwater metagenome | isolation source: river surface water | place: USA:Blue River Watershed | collected 2017-08-17
AATCTATTATAGCAAAAATAATAATAATTAAAAGAATTGTTGCCAAAAAATACACACTTAGCTGAAACATACTAGATATTGTAGCCATAGTCTCTTGATCCATCATTGCTAAAAATTGTTTATAAGTTAGCATAAAAATCATTCCCATAATAAACACTATTAACGATAATTTAAGAGTTAATTTTATAGCTTCAATAAGTTTTTTGAATGAAAAAATTCCCATTAAACCTTTTAATGGATCTAATTTTTGTAAATCAAATTTTAGAGGAATTGCTAAAAATCCAAATTGAAACCAATTACTAGCTAAAGCTAAAACAATAACCAAAATAAATAATGGAGCAAGTGTTTTAAATAGTGCAAGAATCATTTGAGAAGTTATTGCATAAAATAATGGTCCATTTAATTCTTGACCTATAAAACTATATGAAAACAACATTAATTTTTTTATTTCAACCATTGAGAAAGAAGAAAAAAAAAGCAAATATGCTGTACCCATTGTTAATACAACTGCCCCAGAATCTTCAGCTGATTTTGCTACATTTCCTTCATTTCTTGCATCTTCAATCTTTTTGGATGTGGGTTCTTCTGTTTTATCGTCATCAGCCATATTATTGTAACCTTAGATTATTGGAATTTTGTAATAAAATATTCTGTAAATGCTTCAGTGAGCATTTCCATACCAAGAATTAAAAATACAAAAATTAATGTAAATTTTAATTGAAAAGTAACTATAAATGGTGAAAAAGATGGCATAGATTTTGTCCCATAACCATAATAAATATCAAGAATAAAACTTATAAAAAAAAGTGGCAAAGCAAATGTAAATGCAAATGTAAACATTCTTTTTATTTCATCAATTGCCAATTGTACACCATCATAAGAAAAAATATTAAAAGTTCCTAAATGTATCATTGAAAAGCTCTTTACTAAAATAACCATGGTCATTTCATACATTCCCGTTTGAAAAAACAATACCAAAGCTATCCAATAAAGTAATTTAGCAACAACTCCTTCTTGGCTTCCTGTTGTTGGATCAAACATTGCTGCCATCGATAAAGAAGTTGAATACTCTACAAATTCACCTATTATTTTTATTGCTGAAAACAAAATATTAACAAACATAGCTGCAACTAAACCCAAAGTTATTTCAGATATTAGACTCACAATAAAATTGTCTTGATTTATATTTGATACCACATCAACCAATGGAAAAAGAAAAACTGCTATATAAAAAGCAAAAGTTATTCTAATAGTAGGACTTATTGCAGCATGACCAAAGACAGGCATAAAAGAGACAAAAGATACAATTCTTGCAAGTAATAGAAGAAATTGATATACAATTGATTCATTAAGTAATGATAAAAATGCTTCCATTACATATAATCTATAACTTTTTCTTCTATATCTTTATTCTCTTCTTTTAATTGTAAAATTGATTGGGTATCCATTTGTCTTTCAAATTGTCTATTATTATTTTGATTATCTGATGATTGGTTACTACTATTTTGATTTGAAGAACCAAAATCTAAATTAAATTTTGTATTTTCATCAAATGTTTTATTCAATGAATTTTTTAGTACATTCTGATTTTCAATTAACGTATCTAACGTAACGCTATTAGAAACATTCATAGTAATTGATAAACCACTGTTTTTATCACTTTTCATTAAAATTGCAATGGAACCTAATTCCGTAGGATTTAAATTTATTTTGAAAGCTGTAACTGGTGGCTTATAATTTTCATACATTTGTCTTGAAATATCAGACATCATTGTAGCCATTTGCTGTTTTGCACCTATTATTCTTGATTGAATATTATAGGCTATTGGAGAATTTACATTAACTATTGCATCAGATGCAATAGTTATACTATCTTCAATTAATGCTTTACTTGCCTCAATTGATGTTGTAATTAAATGTTTTATCTCTTCACTTTTTATATTTTTTCTCAATAATAAATTTTCAAGAATACCTTTTTTATCTAATTGTTTTAAATCTAATTTATCGGTTTCAATACTCTCGTTGAGAGATATTTCTTCAAGACCTAAATCTAAAATTTCAGCACTTGTTTTAATAGCTTGAACTGAATTTCCTTCTTTAAGTATAGATACTGCTTCATTTTTATTAAATAAATTTTGATTATTTATTTGATTTTTTTGAGAACCTAAATAAATATTTGAAATCAAATCTTGTTTAATAATTTCTTTTGTTGGATTTTCTATTGTACTATCAGCTATAGTATCTGATACTATTAATTTTTCACTATTTTTCTGAATTAATTGATCCATTAGTGATAATTTTTCATCTTTTTTTACTTGAATAACTTCAGTATTTGTTTCTACTTCTTTAATTACAGTAGTTTCGCTATTTTCATTTAAAATTGTAGAAGTAGTATTATTCTCTAAAACTAAAGAATCTGTGTTTTCTTTTAAAATTTCTAAATTAGATTCTGTTAAAGTTACTATTTTAGTTGGTAAATTCTCATCTAAAGTTTTTGCTAAACTATCATCTTTTTTGTTATTTGATAAAATATTTATATTGTTTTCTAAACTTCTTGTATTAGTTTTATCTAAAACTAGAGGTAAACTATTTTTATCTTCTACAAGATTTTCTATATTTTCTTTTGTTATTGACAATAATATATCATTATTATCTAATTTTAAATTACTAGTATCATTTATGCTCTTATATTCTGATTGAACTAATTTTTTATTTGTATCTATACTAATAACTTCTTCTGACTTTTCAATACTAAATAAATCATTATTTATAATATTTTTTTCGTCTTTTTTAGTTTCGATTTCTAAATTCTCTACTAAAGAAATTGATGGTATTGCAACCTGTTGAGTTACAATATTCTCATCTACAACTAATGGCTTATTGTCTACGGTAAGTTGTTCTAAACTAAATTCTTGATTCAGGTTAGAAAGAGATTCTAAATTGTTATTTTCATCAAAAATATTTGTATTACTACTATCTTTATTTGATATTTTTAAATCTTCTTCAATAAATTCAACATGGATTTCTTCATTTGCTATATTAGTTAAAATATCACTTTGATTACTATTTTTTAAATAATCTGGATCTATTAATTCACTATCAACCTTAGGAATATTTGTATTTGTTGACTCACTTAATAATGAGTCAATATTTTCAACTTTTTCATCATTTCCTGTAACTTGAATATTTTTTGCTAAATCACTATTTAGAGTGTCTGTCTGTAATATTCCTATAGTTTTTACATTGTTATCTTGAATTTGTATTTTTGAAGAACTAATACTTGTAGCATTACTATCAACTATATTGCTATCTTCTGAAGATGTAATATTTGATAATAATGAGTCAAATAATGATGGTTTATTTTTTGTTGGTTGTTCAAGTGCTACACTTTTTTTTGCCTCAATAACCAGTTTATCCAATAAAGAACCAGTTGTTATTTTTTGTTCATTATTTTTACTAGTTATATTCTCTAAATCTAAATTTTCAGAATTTTCTAAATCTAATAATGATTCACTGTTTAAAATATTTGTTTCTGATACTCCTGTAGTTTTTACATTATTATCTTGCATTTGTTTTTTTTCAGAAGTAATACTTGTCGTAGTACTATCAACTATATTACCATCTTCTGAAGATGTAATATTCGATAGTAAAGAATCAAATAATGATGGCTTATCTTTATTTACTTGATCTACTGCTGAAGTAGTATTTGAAGTAGTAGTTTCACTTAAAAGTAGATTATCAATTAGATTTGACATAATACATTAACCATTCAATATATCTAGTGTTTTAGAATCTATATTTTTATGAGTATTAAAAGATGCAACATTTGCCTCATAAGATCTTGTAGCTTCTACTAAATTTACCATTTCAATTACAGGATTAATATCTGGATACGCCACATAGCCCTGTTCATTAGCATCAGGATGAGATGGTTCATATCTCATTACAGGTTTTGCATCAGATTGTAATATTGATTTAACACCAACTCCTCTTAATGAAACATCAGAACCTTTATTATTTGTTGTCTCAACATCATTCGTATTTGTTTTTTTATTATTAGCAATAAGAATATCCTCAAATACAACTTCTTGTTTTTTATAAGGACCACCTTCAGCAGTATGTGTTGTTTTAGCATTGGCAATATTTGCACTTACAACATTAATTCTTGTTCTTTGAGCGCTCATTCCTGAAGTTGATACATTGTAGCCATCAAAAAAACCCATAATTAATCCTTCTACTAAATTTGCATTTTAATTATTTCTTTATAAGCACTTATTGCTTTATTTTTCACTTCTAAAGCTAGTTTCATAGATAATTCAGCTTCTTCAATTTTTTGAACTGCTTCTTGAAGATTAGTTACCTTTCCTGTTGCAATTCCTTGCATTGCATCATAACCCTTTACTTGTTGATTATTTACATCTGTTATTGCATCATTTAACATAGTTTGGAAAGATTTATCTGAATTTTCGTCTTGTGTTGCTGTTTTATTATTTAAAGATAATGTACCTATCACATTAGATATCGAAGAAATATTCATAACTTATTACCTTTTATTTGAATTTTTTTCATTTTTTACATTAGCATCTATTATATCTTTCACAGCTAATTCATTTAACATAATTTGAATTTTTTCTTCATTATATTTAAAATCAAATTCACTTCTTTTATTATCAAGATTAAACAAACTTATTATTAAAGATAGCATCATATTACTTATGCCTTTTAATACCACCGTTATTAGTATTATACCTAAAAGCATTTCAAAAGGAGTAAATAAATCAGCATTAATTGTAAAAAATATTAAAGTAGCAAAAAAACCTGTTGCTATATAAAATCTAAATATACCACTATTTAAAATATTTTGTGAAAATCGTTCTACTACCATGTGATTCCACTATTTAAAACAAAGAAAAGAGATTTTATAGCACTTAATTTTAGCACTTAGAACAAACCTTAATAAATATTTTTTAATAATCTATCTGTAATAATTCCCAACTGTTTCGTTGTTTCATCATATGAAAATTCGTTTGTAAATAACTTTCTAAGTCTTCCTGTCGTAGATATACTTGTCGAAGTCGAAACATTTCCAATATATTCTACCATAAAATCGCTGTTTAATCTATTCTTTTTGCCTAAATTTATCAAAGAATTTGATATTGTTTCACCAATTTGATAATTTCTAGTATGATTAAAACTTAACATTAATTTATTTTTATTCAAAGAAAGCATTTTCATTAAAGAATAAACGTCTGTCAAGGCACTTGGATCGGTTGTTGTAATAGCTAAAATATGTTCAGATATTGATAAAAATTCTTTTACATATTCATTTAATCCAGCACCCGTATCAACCAATAAAATATCGAACTTATCTAATGAAATTATATCTTTTGCAATTCGCGAAAAAACAAAACTATTTTTATTTACTGCATATTGATAACCACTTCTTCCAGCAATTAAGGAAACATTAGGATAAATAGTTTTTGTAATAACTTCATCTAAGCTTTTTGTACCATTAATATATTCAAAAAGAGTGTTTTGAGGTTTTAAATCAAATAAAACTTGCATATTTGCTAAACCAATATCAGCATCTAAAACGGCTACACTAAAACCTCTACGAGAAAGAAGAAAAGCCATATTTGCTGTAAATGTCGATTTTCCTACTCCACCTTTTCCTGATGTGATAGTTACAAGTTTTGTTTTAGAATAATTTTTTTTTAATCGCCCGGTAAGATTTATTAATTTACTAGCTTGAGAAGAAATTGAATCAAACAAATCTATTTCCTAACACATTGTCTATTCATAAAACACTCTATCAAAAAAGTTGAATCAGAAACAATTAAATCATCAGGTACATTTTGCCCTATAGAAAAATATGTTATTGATTTTTTAGTTTTATGAGCAAATGAAATTAAATTTCCAAAGCTTTTAGTTTCATCAAGTTTTGTAAATGTTAAATAATCAATTGAAAGTCTCATATAACTTTTATAAATTTCCAATAAATCACTATGCTTTACATTTGCAGGAAGAACCAAAATTTTCTCAATAGGTAATTCTTCTACCCTTTTTTGATACTCATTGATAAGTTCAATTTTATCAACATCATATTGACTCGAACCTGCAGTATCTATGAAAATATAGTTACAATCTTTTAATCTTAGAAGTGCTTCTGATAGATCTTCTGGTTTTTTAACAATTTCCAAAGGTAATCTCATAATATTTGTATAAGCCTGTAATTGTTCAATTGCCCCTACCCTAAATGAATCCAACGTAACAATACCAACTTTATAATTTTGACCTAATTTATAAGCATATCTTGCAGCTAACTTTGAAATAGTTGTTGTTTTACCTACTCCTGTAGGTCCTACCATCATTATAATTTTTCGTTGATGTTTTCTAAGAGGTACTTCATGCTTTATTGGGATCACCCTTCTTAAAATCAATTTAAAAAAATCATCAACTTTTTTTGGATTTGCTTTTAATGCTATAGGAAGTTGCTTTATTGTCTTTTTCATTATTGTATAAGTCATTTCTTGATCAAATTCATTTTGTTCAAAAGTATTATACATTGATGCAAATTCAGGAGGAATAGTTAAATCATATAATTGGCTTTTAGGATTCCAAATAGATTTTTGGACTTGCTCTAAAACACTTTGCATTTTAAGAATTTCTTCTTTAAAATCATAAACTTGAGTTTTAATTGGCTCAGATGTAGGTGTAGCTTTTGCTATTGCTTGTTTTGTATATTTTAAATTTTTCTTTTTATCTTCATCTTCAATAGCAACTACAACTTCATACATATCTTTACCATTTTTACTGCTAGAAGATATTTTTTTTGTTGATATTACAATTGCTTCTTCTCCACACTCTTCTTGAGCCTGTCTTAGTGCTATAGTAGGAGTTTCTCCTAAAAAAGAGAGCATATTCATTTTATTCTTCCATCTTTATATATTTGTTCAATTGTTCCATCACTATTTTTTATACGAATAAAATCTTTATTTTCATAAATAATTTTACCTTTTTTTTCTATTTTAAGACCACCAAAATTAAATACTATTGACTCATTATCACCTTTTTTAACATCTTTTAAACATATTATTGTATTTTTGTTTATGTGATGGGTTGTTATATAACTATTCTCTTCAATATCACTTATTTTTAGAGGTATACAAAATTTATTTACTTCAGCCACATCTTCAACTCTTAGTTTTGATGTATCAATCTTTTCTTCAAAAGCTATAGTTTTTGAAGAGATAAGAACATTCAAAGCAAAAAGTTTCACACTAAATAAAAAAACTAAAAAATTAAGCTTTAATATCAAAAAATTTCCCACCATTTGCTTCTGTAATTTCTGAAACTAAATCTTTATACATTTGCTGAACAGGTAAAACTATTGATGCTAATTTTCTATTTAATTCATAAAGTTCTTTTAATTCTTTTTCTAATAAATCAACACTTTTTCTATAAACATTTACATCAGCACCTATCTTTATTTTTTCTAGTAACTTTATATTTAATTCTGCTTTCAATGTTGTAATATTATCTATTAATATATGTTTTTCATCATTTCTTTTAAGAAGTTGTTCATGTTTTGCTGCTTTAATATCTTCTATATCTTGAACTATCGAATTTTTTAACATGACAATGGAATCTGACATATTTTTTATTATATCTTCAATCATAACAAATCCTTATTTATTATTCTGTGTTAAAAATTCATATAACATACTACTGATTCCTAAATTTCCAGAAGAATTATCAGCTAGAGCTTGGGTATACATACCTTTTATAATATCAGAGCCTGGACCTTCTCCTGCAATTTTTGTATCTCTTAATGACACATCCATTATTTGATTCAAAAAGAATGATTCAAAATCATTACATACTTTTTTCAACTGTTCATTATCTCTATTTTTTAAATTATCTTGTTTTATACCAATAAATTTATCTACTTGTAATAAATCTTTATTTACTATGTTACTACTTATTTCCATAATTTATACCTATAATCCAATATGACTTAATCTTAGATCTTCATTACCAATCTTTTTAATCTTTAATCCAAATTTACCTTCAACAATAACTGCCTCGCCAATACCAATTTTAACACCATTAACTAAAATTTCTAATGGCTCATTTACCATTTGTTCAAGTTCTATGATTTCTCCAACATCCCATCTCAAAATATCTTTTAATAAAACAACCTTTGTTCCTAATCGAACACTTAATTTCAATTTTATATTATACAAAAGTTCAAGATTCTTAGGAGTTTGTATATTTGTATTTACATGATGATTATGATTAATTACAGGAGTTGCTACTTCAATATTTTTAACTTCAGTTTCTTGAGGAGCAATACTTCCTGTTATAGAAGAAAAATAAGGAGAGATGATATTATCAAAATTAATAATCAAATTTAATTTTTCACCATCAAGTGATAAAATCACCTGATAAACATCACCTTTTTCCCTTATTACCGAACCATCCACAATAGAAGAACTTTTAACTTCAGATTTTATTGAACCAATATCTGCCAATCCTTGTGCATTAACTGACGTACAAAAACTTCCACAAATATTTGAAACTATTTCGTTGATAGCATCAGTTATTTCATCATCCATATGTTCTTTTAAATCACCCATACCACCAAGCATCAAATATTCAAATTTAGTAGCAGTAGGTGTTGGGACATAAAAAATAATAGTAGTTGATAAACCTTTCAATTCAATCTTTACAGCACATTCAATAAATTGAGTTGAACTAAAGTCATCATTTGTAGAAATTTCTATTGACTCAATTTGAGAACTTTTTGACAATAACTGTTCAAGTGTGTTTGAAAGCTCATCTTTAAATATATTTGATAAATCTGATATCAACTAAAACTACCTTTTATTAATTTAAAGCTTCTAATTCTTGTAAAATAAAAGCTTTGACTTTCATCATATCTTCTGTCGGATACTTATATTCAGCCTCGGCTCTTGTAACCTTTACAAAAAAATCTTTTGAACTTTTGTTATAACCAAATTTTACATTATCAAGTATAACTTCATTTTTATCTGAAACATCTTGACTTCCTAAAGACTTTTTATATTCGTCCTCTTTTATTACTTTATTTTTTTCATCAACATTACTAACTTTTTCTATTTTCTCTAAATTATTCAATTTAGAATTATCTATTTCAGCGATTCTTCCAATTTCCATTGCATCCTCCTTAAAAAAGTAACATATTTCAATTATTATAGCAGAAAAAGAATTAATTATTTAATCTTTAATTACAAACTATAAAGATTCCAAATAAGTGTCAAATCCTATTAATCTAAAATCAATTAATGAGTCTAAATATGGCTTATTTAGAAATTGTTTTGCACTTGATATTTTTAATTCTTGAAGTAATTGAATTGCGGTTAAGAAAAATGCATCTTGATCATTTGAAATAGCTTTTAATAATGTAATTTGTATAGAAGCATCGCTATATCTCTTATCCTCAAGTAAAGCAGCAATTAATAAATATGATGTGTATTTATCTTCTAGCTTATATTCATTTTGTAAATACTCTAAAATTTTTATAGCTTCTTTTGGTGAATTGAAATGTAAATCCCATAGAGATTTTGCTCTTAAATAAGAAGGGGTATTTTTATTTGGAATGTTTATATTTGATTTTTGAAATATTCCTAAACCTTTCAAAATATCAACATAATATCTTGTAATTATTAAAGGACCATCTAAAAATTGATTATTTAAACTTAAAGGAATAGAATCCTGTAATCTTGAATAATATTCAAAATCACTTTCAGAATTCCTTCTTTGTACTAATTTTATTAAAAATGTCAAAGGATCTTTTATATGTTCATCTAGTAATACATGTTCTTCACTCAATGTATCATTTTGCATCGCTTTTAAAAAATCTAACGCCTTGTAAAATACTGTATTAATATATTCTTGTGGTTCAGTATTAGACATAAATTGTGTATTTATAAATAATTTATAAATCTCTTTTGCAAAATAATTATATAAACCATTATCATTTTTTATATTATTTTCAATATATTCTTTATCTTTTATTTTTACATCTATTCTATCAGCTGTTAATAAATACATGATTGCATAAAGTTTATTTCCTGGATTAAATTTATATGCTCTTTCAAAATATTTAAATGCTTTGTTAAAATCATTAATTTGTGCGCATGATAAAGCCAAATTATAAAATACATAAGGTTTAGTTTCTTTATTTATCATCTTTTCCAATTCTATAACTCTAATAATTGGATCTTCTTTAACTATTTTCATAAATTTCTTGTTGTAATCTAACATTTCTTCAAGATTCGTTAAATTATTACTCTGATTATTTATAAAACCTTTTAAACTATCATACATTATCTCTTGTGAATCTGAAAAAATAAATGGCGTAAAATAAAAGATAAAATCTATCTTTCTATTATCATCAAATTTAATTACTGAGTCTAAATATTGTTTAGATGTGAATTTATTCTTATTAAAATAAATTTCTAATGGAAACTCTATATTTGCACTAAATAAATTTTTTCTTTCATTTATTAAATCTAAATTTTCTTTTAGTTGATCTATATTATTTAATTTTAAATTTGTATAAGCTAAAAACCATAAAATTCTATCATTTACTAAAGGGCTTGTATTTTTATCTTTCGCTTTTTTCAAAAAGAAATTTGCTTTTTCATAATCTTTTAATTTCATATAAATTAATGCTTTTTTCAAATCCATAGAATTTTCCATTGTATTTAAAACTTCTAAAGCATTTTCATACTCTTTTAAAATAACATATGTGTCAGCTACCATTCTTTTCGAATCTTCTGATAATGTTTTAGTTTTTTTTGAAACTTTTATAATACTATCTAAATATTTAGTATCCTTAGAAATTTGGTATAAATAATAACTTGCAGCAATATAAGCAAAATTACCTGTATTAGCCATATCAGTTTTTTCATAAATTTTATTTAAATAAAATACTGCATTTTTAACTAAACCTAATTTATAGTAAGAAATACCAATATTTAAATAAGATGGTATCTCAAGTGTTTTTGAAGTTTTTTCAAAAAGTTTTATTGCTTCTTCATATTCATTTTTGTTTAGGTGTAAAACTGCTTTATTAAAATCTACTTGTAAGGCTAAATTTTCTTGTGTCTTTTGTAGTTTATCAAACTGAAATATTATTTCTGGCTGAGATTCAATAACATCATCATTCGCATATAAATTATAATTTATGCAACTAACAATTAATAATAATTTATATATTAATTTCATAAAAAGAACAAATCCTTAAACCATAGCATTAACTTGAGCATAAAGCTCTTCATTTCTTTTTTGCAATTCATCTAATCTGTTTTTTAAATTCATATTCTCTATTTTTAAGCTTTGTAAATCATCCCTTGCAACTTGAAGATTATTTTGATTTGTTTTCAATGTATTTGCACCTATTTGTACTTGTTTTTCATATCTATCAATTAATGATTCAAATTTTTTAATCTCTTCTTGCAAAATATTTTTTTCTTCATTGACTTTTTTATATAAAGATTTATAAACATTAAAACTTGAAAAGAAATAGAGTAATAGAACTCCAAGTACAGTTATTAATAAAAAATTTTCCAAATATATCCTATTTAAATTAGATAGAGTAAAAAATACTCTATCTAGTAATTATCTTTTTAGATTAATTAAAGTATTTAATATATCATCAGATGTTGTGATTGATTTTGCATTTGCTTCAAATGCTCTTTGAAATACCATCAAGTTTACTAAACTTTCACTTAAATCTGCTGTACTTAACTCTAATGTTTTTCCTTCAATTTTTGCAGTTTTGTTATTATTGAGAGTATATATTGGTTCACCAGATTCATTTGTTTTTGCTAAAAGATTATCTCCCATAGGATCCAATCCTTGGTTATTATTGAAAAGGGCTATTGCAACTTGACCAATGGCAAAATCTGCTCCATCTTGTTTCATTGTAATTAATCCTGAACTATCAACTGAAAACTCCCCAAATGCTGTATCTGAAATTCCTAAAGTGTCAAGTCTTAATTGTAAGCTACTTTTTGATGCTGTTTGATCTACTCTATTTTTTATCTCAATAAATTCAGCTCCAGCACCTGCTCGTCCTGAATAATCGGCATTCTTTTCTTTTGGAGTAGTTCCTAATTTTAATCCTCCACTAAATTCAACATCATAATTTTTATCTTTTGTTCTAATTACTAAATTTCCATTAATATTAACTGCTTCAACATAATCAGTTAATTTTGGATTTTTAGCTGCTGCAGCAGTATTAAATTTAGATATAAAATCATCAATATCTGTTGCAGAAGTTATTGTAATAGGATCTTCTGCCGGAATAGTTGCATTATTATTTGGAACAGGAATTGTTTTTCCCAACTCTTTATCATAAATATTTATACTATATGTAAATGTTGCAGGAAAACTTCCACCTAAATCAGCAACAGTATAAACATCTTGTTGTTTACCAGTAATTAATTTTGATAATGCATCTTTAGAAGTCTCTAATGCTCCTATCCCACTTCCTGCTTCTGCGGCAGTAGTAGTTAAAAAATTACCTTGATTTGTTGTATTACTTGAAACCTCTGCAACTTCAGTTACTGTAAACTCTGTACCTGGAATTAAAGATTTTATTTGAATAATACCTTTATACATATCATTTAATTTTGTTGAAGGTGAAAAAGTATCAGTTGTTTCTAAAACATCATCATTTGTACCGGTTGTCTCACTTGCCATATAAGCAACTAATCCTGGTATCTCAGATATTGTATCTGCCAAACCTTTATATGTTGCTATTCTACTAGCTTCATTATCGTATGCAGCTAATTGACTAGCAGTTAATGTAATAGGTGTTGCTACAGTTCCTGGGTCAACTAAACCACTAGATGTTCTTTGTGCTGCAGTTAAACCATTCCATAACTCTGTTCTAAAAGCTTGTGTAGATGTTGTTTGAACATAATTTTGTGAATATTTATTTCCATTTATATATACATATAACTGATCACTATCTTTTGAAATAATTCCATTACTTCCTGTTTTAAAGTTTATTTCTGTTATTTGTGCTACTGATGCTGCTGAAATACCATCTGGTTCATCTTGTAATTTTTTCAACCAATTTGTATAATCTTTTATTGCAGCTTCTATATCTGACTCTTTTGAAGATTTAGTTTTCATTCCTGCACCACTAAAAATTGTACTTGAATCTGTTTTAGCAGTAGATTTATAATCTGTAGATTTAGCAGTAATTGTTTCTACATAATTATCATGTTTAATAATTTTTGAACTTAATAAATTAGTATAATCTGAATTAAATATTGATACATTTGGATTTGTACTAGTTACATCATTTTGACTATCTATTGTAGTCATAGGCCAACCTTGTACTTCATTTCCAGCAGCATCTTGAAGGGTTCCATTATCTCCCATTCTAAAATTTCCAGCTCTTGTATAAAGTGTTTCTGAAGTTCCTGAATTTCTATTATTTATAACGGTAAAAAATCCATCTCCGCTTAATGCCATATCATAATTTACACCCGTTAATTTCAATCCACCTTGAGTATAAAGTTTCTCCGAATCAAGTATTTTCGAACCTTTACCGATTCTATCTTGATACATTTGATCTGCAAAAGAAATTCTTGAGGCTTTAAATCCTATCGTATTTACATTTGCTATATTATTTGATTCATTATCTAAAGCTTTTTGTTGTGATGACAATCCTGAGATTCCCGTCCATAATGCGCCTACCATATCAAATCCTTTATTATTAAGGTAATGAACTTAAATGTTCATATATTAATACTAATTTATAATACTAATATATGAACAGAAACAGCTATTTCTTTAATTGAATAGCTGTTTGTAACATGTCATCTGCAGTTGTTATTGACTTTGAATTTGCTTCAAAAGCTTTTTGATATATCAACAATGCAGTTAAACTATTTGCTAAATTTGCCTTACTTTCTTCTAAAGAAGTTCCAACTAATTTGTTTAAATTAACAGCATTATAAATATTTCCTGTTTCATTTGATGATTTATATAAATTATCACCTTGAGATAATAATCCTTGTTCATTTGTAAATGCTGCCGTTTGTAATTTTCCTACTAAAAACTTATTTTCACCATCTTTTACATATATAATTCCATCAGATATCTCAATATCACCTATTGAATTTTGAGAAAGATTTAAATTCGTTAAATTGAGTTGTAATGAAGATAAATTATTCAAAGCATTATTATTTTCATTATCTAATGAAACTGTATTCGTAATCTCTAAAAAATCTGCATCTGCATCTTGTAAAGCAGTTTTTAATGCTTCCCTAGAACTCTCTACCATTGCTATTCCTGAACCTAATACTGCTTCTTGTGTATTTGCAATTTTAGGATCAAAATTTTCATCATTAATATAAGCTTCATTTATTTTTACTGTTTTTCCAGGAATTAATGAAGTAACATTTAATATTCCTGTTGTTGTATCAATAGAAGAAGTTACTCCTACAATATTAGATAATTTATCTGAAAATGCTTTCATTGTAGCAATTTTAGAAGCTTCAAGATTATATAAGTTTCTTTGTTCTTCACTTAACACACTATTTGGATTTCCATATATTAATTGTTCAGATGGACTTAAACTTTCATAGAAAGCAGTTTTAAAATCTTGAGTTGCAGTTGAAGAAACAAGAGATTGAGATATTTTATTTCCATCAATATTAACTTTTATAAAACTGTCCTGATTTATCAAAAAATCTTTATAATTCGCAAAATTAATATTAGTTTTTTGAGGAATAGAAGAAATTGCATCTTTAGTAGAATTTAAAGAGTAATCTTTTAATCTATTTTTATAGTCACTTACTAAAATATCTATATCATTAATTTTAGATGACTTTGTTTTATAATTATTACCACTTTCTGCCTTACTATCATCTTGTGCAGTCGTTTTATAATCTGTAGATTTAGCATTAATTGTAGTTAAATTGTTAACATTACCAATATTTTGACTTGCAACAAAATTGATATAATTTGTTCCAAATTCCACTGTATCATCAGTACTGTTTGTACTTTTACTACTGGTTAATCCTAAAACATTCATATCATTTTGAGTTTTTAATATTCCATCTTCAGAAATTTTAAAATTTCCAGCTCTAGTATAAAATGTTTCCCTTTCTCCCTTTGTATTTAAGTTTTCGATTATAAAATAACCTTTTCCTTCAATTGCAACATCATAAGGATTATTTGTTAATTTTATTCCACCTTGTTGATACATTGCTTTACTTACACTAGCAACTGAAGAACCTTTTCCATACATACCTGAAGCTTTTTTTTCATACATTAAATCTGCAAAATTAATAACGTCTTCTTTATAACCTGTTGTACTCACATTTGTAGAGTTATTAGATTCTACATTTAAAGCCTTTTCAAATGTAGATAAACCTGTAACTCCATTCCATAATCCACCTATCATAATAAATCCTAAAAAAACTTCGTTATACTAGAAAATGGTAACGTAGTAATTTGATCTGAATAAACTGCAGTTGTTGCACCAGCTAAAGTGTATTTATGATCTGTAATTTTATTATTACTTGAATCAAGAACTGTCAATTTACCATCTGTAACTACAGGAACACCAGGACTAGATAAAACTATTTTATTTCCCGTTTTATTTCCATTATCATCAAGAATTTCACCAACTGCATTATAATTTACAATCTGGCTTTTTGTAGAATCACTTGGATCTGGAACAACAACTCTATCTTCCAAATATAACATTTCTTGTGCTTTTACTTGAATTTCACCATCAACATTTTCAACAGATCTAACTGTATACGCTTTTGAAACTCCACTATCATTTGTATTCCCATCTTCTATATTTTTACCAATTATTGAAGAAGCATTGGCAAGAGATGATTGTGTAAATGCAGTTTGCATAGCTTGCATAGCTTTAATCATCTCTTGATTTGTATTCATTTGAGACATTTGCATTTGAGTAGAAAGCATCTCTTTTGAATCCATAGGTTTTGTTGGATCTTGTAATTTTAATTCTTGAATCATAAGCTTTAAAAAATCATCATTACTTAACTTATCATTACTTATTGCTGTTGTATAAGAATTACCATCTACTCCTACTGCTGAATTAACTTCTATAGTACTACTTGCCATTTTAATCTCCTAAATCATATGTTCTTCAAAAAAATATTGAACGACATTATCAGAATCCATTGAATCTTGAACTCTAACAGCTAATTTATCATCAATAACAATAATGTCACCAGTACCAATAATTCTAGTATTTACATAAATTTCTCCGCCTGTACCTGCCGCTTTATGTAAAGAGATTATATCACCATCACTTAATCTTAAAAACTCTGAAATTGTTATATTTGTACTACCTAACATTACATCTACAACAATTTCCGTATCTACTAATAAATCATAATCTCTTTCACTAATTTCCATTTATATACTTTACTTGTTGATTTTGTTAAATTATATCATAAACTTATAATTTTTAATGTAGATTTTATTCACTAAATAATTAAATCAAGAGAATCTAGCATTGATGATACTTTAGACTCTATATTACCATCAAAATTACCTAAATCACTTGCTACTACAACACCACCTGCTGTAACATTAGCATCACTTTTTAAATCAATAAATGGTTCCAATACCAATTGAGATTTTAGGATCTCATAATCTTTTGGATTTAAATGAATTTGAACCTTTGAAGCAGTTTTAATTTTGTCCAATAAATGAGTTATTGTCTGCTTTGCTATTTTTGAAGAATTTTCACCAACTTCAATACTTATAATCTTTTGAGCAATAGAAATAGATGTTTTTAATAATTTTGTTTCCATTTGAAAAGTTGCTTGTTCAAAAAATGCTGCATAATTTTTTAAATCTTTAATAGCTTGAACAACTTGTGCATCAACATCTTTTCCTTTTATTCCATCACTCTCAATATTTGCAACTTTTTGAGATATTTCATTTATCTTAGCACTTAAATTTCTTACTTCTACTAAAACAGGATCAACTCTTCCATTAATTTCTCTATCATCTAAAATTGCATTTGAAGTAGTGACAATATTACTTTCAGATTGAGAATTAATGAATGTTCCAAGTTCAAATTTTTGCACTTCTTCATTTTTACTTAAAATTTTTGCACTAGAATAAACATTATCAGCCATTAATTATTCTCTCTATCAATAATTCCATCTTCTATCATTTTTTGAGCAACATCTAACATTTTTCTTTGCGCTGCCTCAATATCTTTTATTTTTACTTTACTCAACATTTCCGTCTCTTCTCTAAATCTATCTTTTCCTCTTTGAGACATTGCTGATGTAACTTTTTCAACATCCTCTTCTGTTGCATTTTTCATTGCAATTACAATATCTCCTGTTTCAACACCTTGTAAAATCTTCATTATATATTCTGTATCTAAATTTAATAAATCTTCAAATACAAACATATTTTCTTTAATTTTTGTAGCTAATGATGTATCAATACCATTAATATTTTTTAAAATATCTTGAGCCTTTGGACCCAGTTTATTTAACATATCAGCAACTACTTTTACACCACCAACATCTACAATTGAAGATAATAATGATTCCAATTTTTTTTCTAAAACTAATGAAATTGTTCTTACAACATCAGGAGAAACATCTTTAATTGTAGCAATTTGAATTGTTACCTTTACCCTTATTTCTTCATCTAATTGCATAAGTACTTCTGAAGCTTTATTTGGTTCCATATGAGATAAAATAACAGCAATTGTATGAGGTGATTCTTCTTTAATAAAGTCACTTAGTTGTTTTGGATTAATTCCATCTAAATATGAAAATGCCTGTGAAGCTAACTTCATTCTTGATAATTTTGCTAAAACTTCATCAGCTTCATTTTTTCCAAGGGATTTATATAAAATATCCCTTGCAAAATCATATCCACCAGAACTAATAAAAGATTTAGACCTTGTATACAAATGAAATTCTTCTAGTATAGCCAAAGAGACATCTTTATTTATAGAGCTTACCTGTGTAATTGCTGTCGATATTGATTCAACAATATCTTTTGGTAAATGGTGAAATATTTTAACTGTAGATTCTTCACCAATTAAAACAAAAAATCTAGCTACCTTATCTAACATTGACATTCCTTTTAGAACATCATTTTCTTTTAGCATCTCATCCATTTAGATTACCTTTTTATTTAAAAGTTTTACTACCTTCAGTTAATAATAATTCTATCATTCTAGCAACTTCTGTTGGATTATTATTAATTTCCTTATCTAATTCTTCTATAAATACTTCATATCTAGCTGCTGATTCTTCATCCAAACCATCAATATTATTAAGAATTTGACTTTTTACCTTAGATTTTAGTCTTCCTTGCGCTGTACTATTATCAAATTCATTTTCATAATCACCCAGCATATCTTTTACTAAATCATCATCTTTCCCAGAAGAATTTTCATTATTCTTAGTACCATCACCTAATACAATGATTTCATTATTTACTATAAACTTTTTATAAAAAACAAATAATAAAATTGCAGCTATTATATATTGAATATATTCACTAAAATCTTTTAATACTGCTCTAATCATAGATAAAATATCCGTAGACTCATTACCTACAATTATAGCATTCCCATTTTCATCAACTGTTTGAGATACTTGTTCAAGAGGTTTTACACCAATAAACTTAAAATCTTTAACGGTAATTTTATCTCCTCTTGCTTTATCATAACCAACAGTATCTTGCACTATTGATTCCAAAGAAGCAATAAATTCCTCTTTATTTTGAACATCTTTAAGAACAGAAGAATCAAATGTAACAGCAGCAGTTATACGTTTTATATTAGTATAATTATTGTCTTTTTGGGTAACAATTTTCTTAGATATTTCATAATTTGTTACTGTGTTTGTACCCTCTGTTTTTGAAGTTCCATTATTGCTATTCGTATTAGTTGGTGTTTGAATATTATTGTCTACACCTGTAACTCCACCAGAATTATTTGGACCTTGAGAATTAGAACTATTTTCTATTATTTGTTGAGATCTTATACTTCCTTCAGGATTATAAATCTCTTCCTCAACATCTTTTTTTACAAAATCTAAAGATATAGTAACTTTAGCAATAACTCTACCTACTCCAACAAATGGTTCCAATAAAGCAACTATTTTTTTAGAATAATCATTTTCCATATCATCTTTAAATTTTGTTTGAGCAACAGATTTTTGGTTATTGGCTTCATCTGGAGATTGTTGTAGTAAACTTCCATCTTGATCTATAAGTTGAATATTTTCCTGTTTTAAATCTGAAATTGCTGAAGCAATAAAATTTTTAATTCCATCAATTTGTTTTTGTGTTAAAAAAATACCTGGCTTTAACGAAACCATAACAGAAGCAGTTGTTTCACTCTTTTTTTCTGTAAAAATAGTATCTTTAGGAATAGCAATTTTAACATTAGCCCTTAAAACTCCACTCAAAGCTTCTAAAGATCTTGATAATTCACCTTCTAATGCCCTTAAATATTTAACTTTATTTTCAAAATTAGTAGTACCTAAAGAAGATTTCTCAAAGATTTCCCAACCGACATGTTGACTTGTGGCTGCTTCACTTGTAACTAATTTTATTTTTGCGATATTTATGAATTCTTTTGATGTTTTTAAAGTTAAACTATTACCAGATCCACTAACTGCAAATTGAATTCCTGCAGCTTCTAATTCATCACTTGCCAACATAACTTGTGATTTTGTTAAATTTGAAGCAATTACAAAATTAAGTTTTTTATCTTCTGCTTTAAAACTAGAATAAACTAATAAACCAACTAATAATACAAATAATAAAGAGAATCCCCCTATTATTACAGCTCTTTGTGCCGTATTTAAATTATTAATAAACTTTAGAAGTTGTTCCATAAATTACTTATCCTGATTAATTTTTTGCTGAAGATTCAACTACAGATCTAAATAATTTTGAATCTCTTTTTATAGATGATTGTATAGCATCAAATAGCACTTTATTTTTAGACATTTCACCCATTTGAGTATCTAAGTTTACATTATTACCATCATTTTGTTCTTGTAAACCTTTTACCTCTACTAATCTTGGATTACTAGTTGATAAACTACTAATAGAACTTATATGCATAGAATTTGTTTGTTTTAATTTTAGACTATTATTTGCAGAATTTAATTCATCTTCAAAAATTAAATCTTTTGTTTTATAATTTGGAGTATTTATATTAGCAATATTAGAAGATATGACTTTTTGTTTTTCACCTCTAAAATTTAACTGTTCAAAAAGAGTATTTGTTACGCTACTTGCTTGCATTATTTAGTATTTCCAATTTTTTCTATTAACGATGCATTTAAATCATCTATTGACTTAACAGCTTTTTGAGATTGTTCAAATCTTCTATGAGCATCTATTAACTCAACCATAGCACTTACAGAATTTACATTTGATTTTTCTATTGCACCTTTTACAATTAAACTATCATTATTTTCAAACACTTGAACTTCATTTTGGTTTATTGCTTTATAGGTATTATCACCTACTTTTTCTAAATTTGTATAGGGTATTTTACTAACTCCAATTTGAAATGATGTCTCTTCATCAATAGTAATTGGTTCATTATTAGCATTTAAAACATTATTTCCATTACCATCCACCAAAAAATTATCCAAATTTTTAAAAGCTCCATCTCTTGTATAAACAATATCTCCATTTGCATTTTGTACTTTGAAAAATGTATCTGGATTAGTTAATGCAAAATCTAAAGTATTTCCTGTTGTTACTATTGGTCCCATTTGGCTATCAATAAACTTTGAATCAATTTTTGGTACATTATTTGTAACTATATTTATTTTAGTTGGCGTTATACCTTGTTCTTGAGCTCTTTGTAAATAATAATTAAAAGTAGTTTCTGTTGTACCCTCTTGTTTAAAACCATTTGTATTAACATTTGCTAGATTATTACTAATTTGATCTAATCTATTAAACTGATTAATCATAGATGCTGCAAGAGGATAAGTACCTTGATTCATAAAAC
>JACCDQ010354186.1_pt1 | contig 21072 bp, 16 predicted proteins | sample 7446031 | NCBI WGS metagenome assembly JACCDQ01 (sample SAMN15323442, study PRJNA562643) | freshwater metagenome | isolation source: river surface water | place: USA:Blue River Watershed | collected 2017-08-17
ATTGGTTACGGAATTGCCGGTTTACCAGAAAAGATAGCCCAGTACGATGAAGGGGTAATTAGTCATCTCCGGCGGGCGGGATTTATTTTATTGGGGAAAACGGCCACGTCAGAATTAGGATCATTTCCCTATACTGAAACGCCTGGACTTCCCCCAACCCGTAATCCCTGGCATTTAGACTATACCCCCGGCGGGTCTAGTGGGGGATCAGCCGCCAGTGTGGCCGCCGGATTATGTCCCATTGCCTTGGGTTCCGATGGTGGGGGTTCCATTCGCGGGCCGGCCAGTTGTTGCGGTTTAGTCGGTCTCAAACCTAGTCGGGGGCGGGTATCCCTAGCACCTGTAGGAGACTATCAAAGTGGCATTGCAGCGGTGGGTTCCCTAGCCCGGACGGTGGCCGATGCGGCCGCTTTTTTAGATGTGACGGCGGGTTATACGGTGGGTGATCCCTATTGGTTGCCCACCCCGGCCGATGGATTTTTACCTCTGTCTCGTCAGTCTCTGCCGCCCCTACGTCTAGCCTATGGTTACGGGGTTCCTCCCTTCCCCCCAACGGATGACGCAGGCCAAACCGGGGTGAATCGGGCGATCGCCGTTTTCCAAGACATGGGCCATGAACTGACGGAAGCCTGTTTTGATGCGGAAGATTTAATTGAACCCTTTACCAAAATTTGGCAAGCCGGGGTGAGTGCGTCCGGGATTCCTCCCATGCTCTTAAGTCCCGTGAATCGTTGGTTAGCGGAAACCCAGGGCAGTGCCGGGGAATATCTTCAAGCAGTGCGGCAAATGCAAATCACGTCCCGGCAAATCGTCGCCTTTTTTGAAAATTTTGATGCTTTAGTCTTACCCGTCTTTGGCCATCAACCCATCCGTGTCGGAGAATGGGAAAGTCTATCCCCGGCGGAAACCGTCGAAAAAATTATCCATTGGATCTCTCCCGGTCCCCCCGCCAATGCCACCGGTTTACCGGCGATCGCCATGCCGGTCGGGATAGATGAACAAGGACTACCGATTGGTGTGCAAATTATCGGCAAACCGGCCGCTGAAGGTACTATTTTGGCCCTAGCCGCCCAACTCGAAGCCGCCCAACTTTTCCAGGCAGAATTACCCCATCCTTTCGGTTTAACAGAAACTGAGGCTGAAAACCGGGCTTAACCTTGCCAATGTACCCAGTCTTTGACTACTCTTCTTTTTTCAAATTCCCCGATCGCACCCAACCCGTTTGTTCGGAACCCGGCACTTTCACCCTGACCCATTCCCCCTGGGTTTCCAAGACAATGAGATTCGCATTGTAATCCACACCGCCAACCCGTTCCGCTTCACGGCTGGGATCAGCCCGCAAACTTAACCCTTCCGAGCGAATGACCGTTGCTTTATAGGCTCCAGGCGGTAATTTTTCTTCCGCTTCCGTAGAAGGACTGGGACTGGGTTCAGGACTAGGAGAAGATTTAGGACTGGCGGAGGGACTAGGGGAAACGGTGCTAGTGGGACTGGGAGTCGGTTTTTTATCAGGGGAGGTTTCAGGACTCGCGGCCGTCTTCGGCGGTTCCGTTTTGGGTGAGGGAGCGGGTTTGGGCTTTTTAATTTCTTCAGGAAAAACCGGTTTCTCTGGGGTTGCGGCTAAACGGGAAAAAACAAAATAGAAAAGAAGAGAAATGCCCCCCACAAAAATCAATAGACCCAAAAAGAAACCAATGGTAAATTGTAAAATTCCTGAAAAACGCTTCATAACCGTTAATTAAAATAACAACTTGTGAAAACTTGTCAATAAAACGCAGATGCTCCCTGATTAAGCCCTTAATTTTAAGCCTAAAGTTACCCTTAGAGCCGGTTTGTCAGGCTTTTTCAACCCGTTCTTCAGCATAAACACAATCAGGGATTAAGGAAATAAGCCTTTTCCAAAGCATTACAAGGCACTAAAACGCCCATCACGGGACGCTAAACGCGCTTTACCGGCCGCGGCCCACTCCTGCAAGAATTGAATTTGTTCCTGAGCGGTACGGGCTAAGGGAATCATTTGACTTGCGGCTTCTAAAATATCATCGGTGGTAAAGTCCCGATTTTGACTAAAGGCAATGTGCATCGCTTCAATCAGGGTTTGCTCAATTTCTGCACCCGAAAAATCCGGGGTTTCGTAGGCCAAACGTTTGAGATCGTATTCCTTGAGATTACTGGGGCGCAGGTGGGATAAATGGACGTTAAAAATCGCTTCTCGTTCCGTTTGAGACGGTAGGCCGACAAAGAAAATTTCATCGAAGCGGCCTTTACGGAGCATTTCCGGCGGTAGAGACTGAATATTATTAGCCGTAGCCACAACAAAAACCGGAGAATTTTTTTCCGCTAACCAGGTGATAAATGTCCCAAAGACCCGACTGGCAGTTCCGCCATCGCCTTTGCCATCTAATCCCGCAAATCCCTTATCTATTTCATCAATCCACAGCACACAGGGAGCCAAGGCTTCCGCTAGGCTAATCATTTGCCGAGTCCGCGATTCCGATTCCCCCACTAATCCCCCAAAGAGACGACCCACATCCAGTCGTAACAGGGGTAAATGCCAATGGTGAGCAATGGCCTTGGCGGTTAGGGATTTACCTGTGCCTTGAATGCCGACTAATAATAATCCCCTGGGGTAGGGCAAACCATAGTTACGAGCGCGATCGCTGAAGGCTCCTCCCCGACGCAATAACCACTCCTTGAGATTATCTAATCCACCAATATCGCTAATTTGTTCCGTAGCGGGGTAAAAATCCAGAATTTGAGTTTGACGGATAGACTGTCGTTTTTCGGCCAGCATCCATTCCACGTCATCGGCTTCAATCTGTCCCTGGTGGGCTAAACAACGGGTTAACACCCGGCGAATCCGTTCTAAGGGTAAACCCTGGGCGGCGCGGGCTAAATCATCGAGTAATTTGGGGTTTAAAGACTGCCCCGTATTGGCTAACAATCGCTGAATTTCCGTTTCAATTTCCGCCTTGGTGGGTAGGGGAAAATCAACAACCGTTAAGACTTCAGCCAAATCTGGGGGAATTTGTAATTGGGGAGAAAGCAGGACAATATTTTTCGGTTGGGATTTAAGTTTTCGGGCTAAATTTTTGAGCTTACGAGCAACGGAAACATCTTCTAAAAAACGATGAAAGTCTCTTAAAATAAAGACTCCTGCAACTTTATCCGGTAGTTTTTCAATAAATTCCAGGGCTTGTAACGGATTGCGTTTACCTACATTCTCATTATTAGGATTATCTTGATAACCCTCAACAAAATCCCAGGTATAAACCGATCGCCCCCCTAACCGTTGACTACAATCGGCGATCGCTGTTTCAACCCGTTCCTCTTCAGTGGTGGGAATATAAAGCAGAGGATAACAGGCCCGCAATAATAGTTCAAATTCGTCGTAGAAAGTCATAGAGATGAGTAATGAATCAGCTTAGAGCCAGTCAGTAAGGGGCTATCCTTCACTATAAAACGTGGGATGGGCATCTTGCCCGTTGATAAACCCCGTCTATTTTCAAAACTAGAGTTTTTAGCCCCCTGGCCCCCCAACTTTGGGGGGAAATAGCAAAAGCCTTATGGGGCAAGTCTCCCAGTATTGGGGGATTTAGGGGGCGATCTTTTATCGGTTAGAGACTTCCCATTTTAAGGCGATCACCTTTAATCTCCCATTTCATCAAGATTAACTCCTAAGGCTTGTAATTTTGCTGTTAATTCTTGAATTTTTTGTAAAGCCAGTTCCTTCTTTTGTTTTTCTTGCCGAGCCGCTTCTTCAGGAGTCGGGACTAATTCTCCATCCGCCGTAAAATACCGTAATTGTTGTTCATAAATTCCCAAATACAACCCTAATTGCTCACTCCACAACCAACCACATTCGTTAGCTTCAATGGCTTGATAGACTCCACTCACTAATGTAAACCCCTGAAATTCTAAACTGTCGGGATCGAACCAAAAATAATCGGGAGTCCGAAAAATATCCTGATAAATTTGTTTTTTCTCTTCTCGATCCACTTTCGCCGTACTGTCGGACAGAATTTCCACGATTACATTGGGATATTGGCCGCCTTCTTGCCAGACCACCCAACTACGGCGATGTGGATTGCGCGTTGTTCCTAACACCACAAAAAAATCCGGCCCCCGAAAATATTCCGATTTTTTCTGATTCGGACTGTAATAAATTGTTAAATTCCCCGTCGCAAAATAATCGTCTCGATCTTGCCAAAACCATTCCAGGGATTTAATTAATACAATGATCTGTTGAAGGTGTAAGTTCGTTTCCAAAGGCGGTTCATCACTCCAAAATTCACCTGTAGGGAAAATTATCTCAGGTTTTGCAGGGGTTTGGGACGGTGAGATGCTTGATAGAGCAATCATAGGGGTTTTTCGCTTAACTCTGATATTATAAGGGTTCAATCGTAGAAAGCGGTAGGAGAGCGATCAATGCGAGTGTCTCAAATGTTCTTGGTAACGCTACGGGATGATCCCGCCGATGCCGAAATTCCTAGCCATAAGTTATTAGTACGTGCCGGTTATATTCGTCGGATTGGCAGTGGGATCTATGCCTATTTGCCGTTGATGTGGCGGGTGTTGCAAAAAGTGTCTCAGATTGTGCGGGAAGAAATGAATGCGACAGGGGCCCAGGAATGTCTCTTGCCTCAATTGCAACCTTCGGAACTGTGGAAGGAGTCAGGACGTTGGGATACTTATACTAAGGCTGAGGGCATTATGTTTGCTCTGGGCGATCGCCAACAGAGGGAGTTAGGACTGGGCCCGACCCATGAGGAAGTGATTACCACGATCGCCAGGGAAATGATCCATTCCTATCGGCAATTACCGGTCAATTTATATCAAATTCAAACTAAGTTTCGGGATGAAATTCGCCCTCGCTTTGGGTTAATGCGGGGTCGGGAATTTATTATGAAAGATGCCTATTCTTTCCATGATTCTGAAGCCAGTTTAAAGGAAACCTATGGGGCAATGGATCAAGCCTATCGTAATATTTTACGACGGTCGGGTTTAGCGTTTCGGGCGGTAGATGCGGATTCTGGGGCGATCGGTGGCTCAGGTTCCCAGGAATTTATGGTTTTGGCCGATGCCGGAGAAGATGAAGTTCTCTATACGGAAGATGGCAAATATGCGGCCAATGTAGAAAAAGCTATTTCTTTACCTGTTGATGCGGTTACGTCTCCTTTTAAAAAGTATGAGAAGCGAGAAACACCTAACTGTAAGACAATTGAGAGTTTGTCAGAATTTCTAGATTGTCATCCTACTCAAATTGTAAAAAATATTCTTTATAAAGCAATCAACGATCAAGGCTGGACTTTTTTAATATTAGTTAGTATTCGGGGTGATCAGGACATAAATGAAGTAAAACTTTATAATGAATATCTTAAACAGTTTCTTGATAAGACTCCCTGGGAAAAAACCTTAAATCAAGATATGGTCAGCTATCCAAAAGAAAGAAAAAGTGGCGGTAAAAATGTTATTAAGGTAGAACTTGCTAACAAAGAAGATCAACACCAGTTGTTTTCTGAGGAGAAACCACTTCCTGAAGGTTATATTAGTCCAAATCTTGGCAAGGAAATTCTTCGTCACTGTCCTCGTTTGACGAAAGAAAGAATTCAAGAAATTACCAAGTTAGAAGGTTCCTTGCTTGATAAAGCTCTGCAAGATGTTTTATTAAAAAATGATCCTCGAAAAGATTATGATGTGCTAAATGTGGGTATTCAGATCAGTAAAATGCTTGACAGAATCGGCACGATTAATGCTTCCTCTCCTTCTGCACCTCAAAAAATGCGTCAAGCTGACAATCTTATCAAGGCATATAAAGCTCTTCAGAATCTGCAAAAACAATATCCTGTTCCTGAGTTAATACGTTTAGCAGATCAGACTGTCGCTAATATGGAGAACTTTGTCACTGGAGCCGATGAGTCAAATTTCCATGTTGTTGGTGCTAATTGGGGTAATGAGTTTGACTTACCTGACTGTATTGTTGATATTCGTAAAGCCACCGTCGGCGATCGCGCGGTACATGATCCCAGTCAAACCCTACAAACCGCACGGGGCATTGAAGTCGGTCATATTTTCCAATTAGGCACAAAGTATTCCCAGGCAATGGGCGCAACCTACACCAACGAACAGGGGGAAGAAAAACCTTTTGTGATGGGCTGTTATGGCATTGGTGTTTCCCGTTTAGCGCAATCGGCTGTTGAACAAAGTTACGATAAAGACGGCATTATTTGGCCTGTGGCGATCGCACCCTACGAAGTGATCATTGTCATTCCCAATATGAGCGATACAGAACAAGTTAAAACCGCCGAAACCCTTTACCATGACTGTCAAAAAGTAGGAATTGAAGTGTTACTGGATGACCGCAATGAACGGGCGGGAGTCAAATTTAAAGACGCGGATTTATTGGGCATTCCCTACCGCATTGTCACTGGCAAATCCTTAAAAGAAGGTAAGGTTGAAGTGGTGCAACGAGCGAGTAAAGAATCTCAAAATTTGGCGATCGCTGATGTGGTAAAAACCTTGCAAAATTGGATCACAACGGCCAAGAACCTTTAACATACTGTAGAGGCGTAAAGTTTACGCCCTTGAGCATAATTTCCCGCTAATGAGGTTGTTACTATGACCATTGAATATGTTAACCGTCAAGGAAAAAAATATTATCTCCACGAAGGGCAAACCAAAACAGGTAAACCCAAGTATTATTTTTCTCAAAAAGAAGAGGGAAATTTAGTTAATAAAATCCCTGATGGTTATGAGATTTATGAAATGCCTACTAATGCTCAGGTTTTTTTACGGAAAGTTCTCCGCCAGTTCATTACCCCTGAAGAAATTTCTATCATTAAAAATGGTATTGAAAAATACACGAAAATGACAGAGAAGCGAGAATTTTTGTTAGATATTAAAGAAAAGCATCTAGTGGTTTACCTTTGTGATCAAAATTTGGAAAACCTTACTGATATTTTTATGGAATCAGCAATGTTTTCCAGAGAAAAAGTGGCAGAAATTACCTTAAAAAGTGCCAGCTACTCGGCAATGATGCGATTTACTTTAAAAGATCAAGAAAATCGTGATTTTCTACTAGAGCGTTGGTGTTTTCGAGGTTGGGTAGATAATTGGATAGAATTAGACTGTAATGATTTACCGACTTTAGTTAAAAAATATGTTAAACATTTGAATCAGGAATCATTTTTTAATCTTTTCTTAGGAAGCTAAAGCGAGTTTAAAGCATAAGATCAATATATTACTGATTAACTTCTTCAATTTCAGGTTTAAACTCAATGGAATGGTTTTTAATTGCCTTAACCAGTTTTTTGACTATCATTTCCCCCGTTGGTCTGATTACCGATCAAATGATTGCCAAAAATATCCGCGATCACGTCAATAGCGTGGAAGCCTTATCCGTGCGAGTAGATAACACACCTAGTTTCCAGTTACTCCAGGGGAAAGTCCAAAAAATTAGAATTGCCAGTCGGGGTCTGGAACCTCTAGAGAATATTCGTCTAGAAGTTTTAGACATTGAAACCGATCCCATCGAAGTAGATGTCAAGAACCTCAAATTTAATAATTTACAAGCCCTAAGAACCACCTTAAAAAAGCCGTTACAAGGGGCTTTTCATCTGGTCATTACTGCCGAAGATATTAATCAAGCTCTTGCCGATCCACAAATTAAAAACCGGATTCAGGATCTCTTAAAACGAGTCTTACCCGAAGATGCGCTCCCCCTCACCTTAGTCAATGCTCAGGTCACTTTCTTAGAGAATCGTCGGATTAAAACCCAAGTGGAATTACAACAGCCGGGGGAAGAGGGAGAACCGCCAGAGCTGTTAAAACTGGTGTTGGAAAACGGACTGAAAATTCATCAAGGCAAATCTTTAGAATTAACGGAACCTCTTGCCTACTTAAATGATCGTAAAATATCCAGTCGTTTAGTTACGGGGATCATTGGCAGTTTCAGCGATCACCTAACCCTGACAACCTTAGAAAACCAAGGCATCATAGCCCGCGTTTTAAAATTCGAGATTTCTCCTCAATCTTTAGATCTAGCCGCCTTTGTCCGTTTGAATCCGGCCACTCAAGATTGACGTTGGTGAGTATTCACTGGATAACGGTGAGTGCTGATAATCCGAGCCTAGACAACTGAGGGAACTGTCCAACGATGCACAGGTAAGATGCTTCACTCATTATGGTCTGTGAGATGGGCATCCTGCCTGTCCAACGGAAAACAGTGAGAGGCTTCCGCCAACTTACCCCATCGCTTTTCGGAGTTCCACTAAAAGATTACGGATTTCTGTAAACTCTGGGAGTTCATTCAGCGCATTAAGGGTTGCTAAATCGGATTTGCTAACAATGCTATTAAAGGCATTAATGGCTAAAGCCAAGCGGGTCGGATCAACCTGATTATCGCTAGACACCATACCCGTTAAAGCAAGCAACAGGTTAGTCACCGATTCAGGATCAGCACCTGCCAGAGCCATATTCATCCCTAGCTGAGAGGTATCCATGGAAACCCCCGAACTCAGGGTAACGGCTCCGACGACGGCGGCGGGATTCACTTTGTCTTCCGTACCGTTAATGCTAAATTCCTGGGCACTTGTCTGCCCCGCTTCCTGGACACTCAATTTACGACCGACTTGCGCCTCATTGCTGGCTTGGGCCTGGCTGGGTAAGGAGTAAGTTCCTAGCCCAACCAACGTTAGGCTAACGACAGATAAAACTGGTAATAATTGTTTCATGGTAACAAATTCTTGAAATCACTAGGTTGACACAACAGAAGAAAAGGTTAAGGGTTAGTTGATAGAGGAGAAAGAGTCACGATTCGATTACCAACTTGAATTGAAATACTACTATTTCCAGTAAACGCCCCCGACCCCAGGACAGTACCAACAGTATTTAAAACTTGACCGAAGGTATTGAGGTTTTGAGTGGTAGTACCTCCATCTCCTGTACTGGTGGTAATTACAATATCGTTAGCCGTAGCTTGACTCGTACTTACAACCGCAGAAACACCTAGGTTATTGCTTAGGTTATTAAGGATGGCTTGCTGGGCTGGTGTTGCGTTTGGAGCGTTGAGTACCGCGATCACCAATCCCACTGCATTCCCTAAGTTTTGCGAAACCTGCGGTGAAACAGTCACAGATGGAGGTGCTCCTGGGGTCGTAGGAGCCTGTACACTTACACCAGTAGAAACACCGGGAGTAACAGTAATAGCGGTAGAGGTAGAGGGAGTCGCGATCACAGGAGGATTGGTGAACACGGTGTTACTACCCGGCTGTGGCGCACCGCCACTAGTTTGAGCAATCCCCTCGGCCCAGGCGGGGAACGCAAGAAAAGGACTCAAGACGAGGGAAAGTGCAAACGAAGAAATCTTCAATGGAGACATTATTCGTACCTCTTAAAAATAAACAAAGACTTTACAGAGATTCTCTACAGGTTAACTTTTCAGCCCTAAGCTGACTTACTCTCTCATAGCCATTTTAGCCTAGATATATAGAGACAGCAGACTAGGTAACCTGGAGAATCAAGAGATAGTCGTCTAAAACTATCCCGATAAAAATGTTGAAGAAGGGATTTCTCCCTTAAACCGGTATTGACTATTGCTGACCAGCAAGGTTAGGCAGGAAGTTGAAACCATAGCCTACTGACAACAAGAAACGTGTTCCCCCCTCACTATTGTCAGTTAAGTCTAAACCTTGAGCCGTGATAGTCAAGGGAATAGTAGGAACGGGAACGAAGGATAAACCCACGTTTAAACCCACACCACTCCACGCAATCCCTGACCCTAGCTGAGGTGCGAGTTGTAACCCAATACCACCAAAAACGCCGGTGCTGGCATTACCTTGGCGATAGCTACCGCCCCCCGCTCCAGCTGTGAGTAACATGGGCAAAGTATTAATTGGGTTTTCCGGCTGTAAGAGGGTATAGACACTTAAGGCTCCCCAGGCTCCTGAAGGGAAATCGCTCCCATATTGAGCAAAGTTTTGCCATCCTCCACCTAGGGCAACTTGTGTAGTATCCGTTGCGTAGAGAATACGACTCGCAGACAGATCAAATCCGCCGCTTTCACCAAAGTTATTAAGGCTCCCCATGTTGTAGGAAAAACCAATGCTAATTAGTTTTTGTGCATCGCCAATACCAAAACCAGCACTGAGACCTCCATCTACCTGACCATCACGGGCTTTGCCAGCGGTTGAGCCGTAGAGACCGAAAAACAAATCTCCCCATTGAGGGCCAAAGGCTCCGGGGGCACCGAAAGTCAAAGAAGGAGGGTAGGTTCGCTCACCACCCGATACAAGAATCGGATCAATGAGTAACTGTTGTTGCAGTTCGGGCAGGGTGGGTTCCGTCGTCGTTGTTGAAGCCTGAGCCGTCTGTAGGGGGGGCTGAGTCAAACTGACTGGGGTTTCATTGACCATTGGTGCCGGGGAAGGGGCGGTTGCTTCTTGGCTAGAAACGGGGGTAACAGCTTCACTGGTGACTTCCGGGGCGGGAAGGATTTCTGCCATCATCTGATCTTCTACCGAGTTAGCCGGGCCTTCCTTCAGCGATCGCTTTCTAACCGCTAACTGGTCGAGCATGACCCCAATTTTGGTGGCATCACCAACCTTGGCACTGCTTTCGGGATGAACCAACGTAGCGAGAGTTGAGGAATCTGCGGGGTTAGCCGTTTCGGACAGAGTAGCCAGTATCTCCCCTGACGGTGTTGCCTCTGAGCTGATGGTCATCTCTCCCTGATGACTGTTCTCTGATAGCAAGGAGTCCATCGTGGCCAGAGTACCGACTGCCGGCGGATAAACCAATAGAGTATTGTTGGTATCAATGAAAGCCGTCACCCCTGCACCAACGGTTTCAGATTCCTGGGAATTAGAACTGAGGGCGAGTAACTTCTGTTGAAACGACAACGCTTGTTTCGCTGAATCTTGAGTATCATTTTGGCCCATCATCTCCCCTAGGGATTGGTTGGCCGCGAGATCAACCGTCTGGGCTGATAGAGGGGAAATAACACTTAGACCCGCTAATAAGGGAAAAATGGTTAGAGAGGCTTTGGGTAGCACTTTTGCACTCCTTAGTCTTTGGGTAGATTTAATCAATTCTTAGGTGGTGTTTAGGGGAATAAGAGTGATAATAAATGATTAAGAGTTAGGTGAGTGTGTTTCTAAGGACTATTAATATCTTGCTAGGTACTGCGTACCAGTTGAGCCCTTGCGTCACAATACAGGATTGCTTTAGGGTTAATCATAACCTTAAATCTTAAATAAGTCACATCCTGGCCACAATCTTTTGATATTTGTTGTTTTTTCTTAACCTTAGCCTTGTCTATTGCTTCCCTCCCGGATGACATAGTATCAAGTAACCGTCCCTATTGTTGCTGAGTGGATGTCCCTGTGAATCTCTCCCGCCCTAGTCGTCTCCCTGAACGGACAACCTTTGAGCGATCGCTGAAACGCTTAGAACAGGAAGTCCTGCGGATGGGAACCCTTGTTGAGGAATCTTTTCGCTTGAGTCATCAGGCTCTATTTGAACGACAACTGGATTGTGTGCCCAAAATTGTCACCCTGGATCAGGAAATTGATCGTTTTTATCGGCAAATTGAGCAGGATTGTGCCACCTTGTTAACCTTGCAATCCCCGGTTGCCCAGGATCTAAGACTCCTGAGTGCCATTATGCAGTTAGTACGAGATTTGGAACGAATTGGCGACTATGCCAAGGATTTAGGCGATATTGCCATGAAGCTCTTTGCTTATCCGCCCCATCCCTGTTTATCGGAGATTGCGGCGATGTCTCTTCAGGCCCAGCATATGTTAGCCACCAGTTTAATTGCTCTGACGGAATTAGAGCGGGATGCGGGCCAGCGTGTCAAGAGTCTGGATGATACCGTGGATATAGCTTATGAACGGCTCTATCACGTTCTGGCTTATCAACAAAATATTCAGGGGGTCGTTGAACCCTTCATTCTGATGGCGTTGATGATTCGTCATTTAGAGCGCATGGCCGACCATGCGACGAATATTGCTCAACGGGTTTCCTATATTATTACGGGTCATCGCGGTTAGGAGTTTGATGGAATCCTGGAGGAACGTTACGCCAGGTTCCGGCGATCGCCCCTCCAGTATTGGCTTCTCATCTCAGGAGGGTTTAGCTTTTGGGCATCACCTTATCTACTACCTTGAGGGAGCCATCGGGGTTAACCGTCCAGACATCGTAACTACCGACCACATCCCCATTAGCATCAATATCCACATTGCCACTGGCTCCTTGATAATTAATCAGCTTACCCGCTTTAACCAGGGCTAAGGCTTCACAGGCATCGGTCACTTCCTGACCCGGTCCGGCTGCAACTTCGCGGATTTTGCTCTTAATGCCTTCTCCGGTATTTTGTTTCGCGGCTTCGGCGGCTAACATCAACAGAATGGCGGCATCGTAGGTATGGGGAACAAAGGCCGTAATGTCTTTGCCGCTTTTTTCTTTCCAGGTTTTGCTGAAGGCATCGAGGGCTTTACCGTCGGCTCCAGGAACGGTTCCTAATGATCCCGCAATTAAGGATTTGCCGGCTTCGTCTTTCCCGACTTTTTTCACAAAATCCTCGGAATAAACGCCATCGGTCAAAAGAACAGTCACGCCCTTGGTTAATCCCTGTTTATAGGCGGCTTGTAATAACACGGCTCCGGTATCGGCGTAGAGGACACCGGCTACGGCCTGGGGTTTATTGGCAAAGGCTTGACCGGCTTCTGTATCGAGGGTGGCGGCTTTGGGATCGTAGCGGACGGGCTTACCTTTATTGACGATGGTTCCTCCGCCTTTCGTGACCGCATCTACAAAGACTTTTTCAAATCCTACGCCATAGTCATTGTTGATGACGACGGTAGAAACGTTTTTCAATCCTTTTTTGGCGGCTAAGGCGGCCAGGGCTTGGGCTTGATAGGTGTCGGGGGGGGCAGTTCTCGCCCAATAACCTTGGAAGTCTCCGGTTTTTGCCTGTTCGGTAAAGACCGGACTGGTACTTCCCGGCGATATTAGCATCACTTTATTTTTGACGGCGATCGGCACAGCCGCACTGGAAACGCTACTGGCAAAGGAACCAATCACCCCGGCTACTTTATCGGCTTCTGCTAATTTGGTCATGGCGGCGGCTCCGGCAGTGGGATCGGTTTGATCATCTTCAATCACGAGGGTAACGGGTTTGCCATTCACTCCGCCACAAGCGTTGATGGTATCTACCGCTAACTTGGCCGCAGTGGGCATATTTTGACCGATCGCCGAAAGATCACCGGTTGCGGGAAGTAAGGCCCCTAATTTCAGCCCATCAGCCCCGTCTGACGTTTGACCGGTTTGACCAGTCGTTTCCGGCGGGGTTCCCTGGGTTCCCGTCCCACTTTGTCCCCCACCACAGGCGGTAAGTAGGCTCAGGCTTAAACTGGTGGTCATTAAACCGAGAGCCAAGCGAGCCATTTTTTGTGATTGCCAAAAGTAACGCATGAGTGATTCCTTACAAAACACCAAAGTTTAACTAACGCTATCGTTAGTGTCTCTTTTTGGCAAGTTACCGATACCTAATGGAAAACGGGCTAGGGTAATTTCTCACCACTCAGGATAAAAACCGGATCAACTGCCGCAAAGGTTTGATGTAATCCCCGCGTTTCTAAGCGATTCACCCCGGCCTGAACCACCTCAATATTACGGGCTTGCAACTCCGAAAGACCTTCCGAAAATTGATAGAGGGATTCCAAACTACTGGCCGTGGCGACGACTCGCCCTTCCGGTTCCAGATATTGCCACACCGCCGTCAAGATTTCCTTAATGGAACGCCCCCCTTCGATGCAAATGCGATCGGGTAACGGAGTTAAGCTTTTTAAACAATCAGGGGCACTGCCTTCCACAATCTGAATATTATTTACCCCAAAGCGATCGCAGTTACGACGAATCAAACTAGCGACCTCTTCATCCCGTTCAATGGCAACGATGTGGCTCTCAGGGCAAAGCAAGGCTAATTCAATGGGAATTGTCCCTGTCCCTGCTCCAATATCCCAGATCACCGAATCCGCTTTTAAACGTAAGGCCGAAATTAACAATAAACGCACCTCGCGCTTACTGAGGGGAATCCCCGGTAAACGTTCAAAGAGATGATCGGCAATTCCAGGCGTTTTATAGGGCCACAACATAATGATTCTCCCCCTTTTGCAGGAGGTAGGGGACAAGTCCCCCTTTTTAAGGGGGATTTAGGGGGATCGCCTTGGGCAATCAAAAAACTTTAGACAAGGTTTAGGAGACATTTTCCTAATTCATGGATTCAGGATGATATTCCTCTAGGGCAATTTTAACGGGTTTCACGCCCCAGATTTCGTTGCAATATTCCCGAATGGTGCGATCGCTGGAGAATTTACCCATGCGTGCCGAATTGAGGATAGACATTTTTGTCCATTTTTCCTGATCTTGATAGGTTTTGGCCACCAGATCCTGACAATCAATATAGGCTTGATAATCAGCCATTAACATATAGGGATCGTGATAGACCAAAGAATCCACAATGGGACGGAAAAGGTCTTGATCGCCGTAGGAGAAATAACCATTAGCAATGCGGTCTAAGACTTGTTTTAATTCCGCATTACTTTCATAGTAGGCCATCGGGTTATAGCCCTGGGCTTTCATGGCATACACTTCTTCGGCGGTTAAACCAAACAGGAAAAAGTTTTCCGGCTGGGCTTCTTCCCGAATTTCAATATTGGCTCCATCCAGCGTGCCAATGGTTAAGGCTCCATTCATGGCAAATTTCATATTGCCGGTTCCCGAAGCTTCTTTGCCGGCGGTGGAAATTTGTTCCGACAGATCGGCGGCGGGATAAATACGTTGACCCAACGAAACATTAAAATTGGGGACAAAGAATACCTTAATCCGACCCCGTACATCGGGATCTTTATTGACCACCTCACCAACGGCATTAATTAATTTAATAATTAACTTGGCCATGAAATAACCGGGCGCGGCTTTCCCACCAAACAGAAAAGTACGGGGCGTAATTTCAATGTTGGGATTTTGTTTAATGCGGTGATATAACGTGACAATTTCTAAAACCGCTAAATGTTGCCGTTTATATTCGTGGATACGTTTCACTTGCACATCAAACAAGGAATCAACATCCATTTCCATGTTGCGGGTTTTGAGTAAGTAATCCGCTAAATGCTGTTTATTGTTTTGTTTAACGGCCCGCCAACGCTGACAAAATTCGGGATCATCCACAAAGGCTTCTAATTGCCGCATTTCATCCAGGTTTTTCAGCCAACCATCGCCAATTTTTTCGGTGACTAAGGCCGACAGTTCGGGATTACTTAATAAAATCCAACGACGGGGCGTTACGCCATTGGTTTTGTTAAAGAATTTCTGGGGCCAGAGCCGGGCAAAATTATGCAGGGTGTCTTTTTTCAGGAGTTCGGTATGCAGGGCGGCTACTCCGTTAATGGCATGACTCCCGACACAGGCTAAATTGGCCATGCGAATCTGTTTATCGTAACCCTCTTCAATCAGCGACAAACTGCTCAATAGCCCTTCATCGTCGGGGAACCAAGTCCGCACGTCATCCAGAAAACGATGGTTTAATTCATAGATAATTTCTAAATGGCGGGGCAAGAGTTTAGCAAATAAGCTGACGGGCCAACGCTCTAGGGCTTCGGGCATGAGGGTATGGTTCGTATAGGCAAAGGTCTTCTGCACAATGCCCCAGGCAATATTCCAGTCATAGTTATATTGATCCACCAATAAACGCAGTAGTTCGGCGATCGCCACGGCGGGGTGAGTATCATTCAGTTGAATAGCGGCCCCTTCGTGGAAGTTATCTAAATTCTCATGGGTGCGTAAATGCAGACGGATTAAATCCTGTAAAGAAGCTGAAACAAAGAAATATTGTTGGGCCAAACGGAGTTCCCGACCGGCGGGTGTATTATCGTTGGGATAAAGCACTTTGGAAATGGTTTCCGCATCCATTTTTTCCGCAACGGCGCGGTCGTACATCCCGGCATTAAAGGCATCAAAGTTAAATTCTTCGCTGGCCTCTGCCTTCCATAACCGTAGAGGATTTACCGTATTGGTTTGATAACCAGGGACAGGGGTATCGTGGGGAATGGCCAGAATACTGCGTTCGGGAATCCAAACCACTTTGGGCTGACCTTTTTCATTATGAATAATTTCCGTATGGCCCCCTAACCTCACTTCGACCGATTCATCGGGCCGGGGCATTTCCCAGGGATTGCCAAACCGTAGCCAGTTATCGGGAACTTCGACTTGCCACCCCCCTTGAATCCGTTGATGAAAAATACCAAATTCGTAGCGAATGCCGTAACCGATCGCGGGAATTTCTAAAGAGGCGAGGGAATCCAAAAAACAAGCGGCGAGTCGTCCTAACCCTCCATTCCCCAAACCGGGATCGGGTTCCTGCTCCAAAATTTCATCGAGGTTTAATCCTAGGTTTGCCATCACCTTTTCTACCTTGTCGTAGATGCCTAGGTTAATCAGGTTATTGCCCAGGTGACGACCCATCAAAAATTCTGCTGAGAGGTAACACACCACTTTCACCTGTTCCTGTTTATAGGTGGCGGTGGTTTTTAAAAAACGGTGCAGAATGCGATCGCGGACGGTATAGGCCAACGCCATGTAATAGTCGTAGGGAGTGGCTTCTGATCGATCAATGCCCTGAAGATAGAAAAGATTGTCTAAAAAAGCCCGTTTCAGTGTGGCAGAATCCATCCCCGTGCGGTCATCTTCCACACGAATAGCAGACTCATTGGGGTTAACGGGAGAAGCGTAACTGGTTTCCATCATAGATTTTCCTTAACCGAGGCGATCGGTATAGTGGACAGGGCAGAAACGACTAGGGTAAAAGGTAAAACCCAGGCGATGCTACTCTCTAAAGTTATATTTCATTTTCAGGCTTTAATTAGCTACCCAAAGGCCCGGTCTGCTATCAGAAAGCGAAGATTTATTAATACACGATGACATTACTATCTCGTTATCCCTGGGATCACCGCTTCAGGACGAGGGCTTATAAGCACAGATGTTCGCAGGGTTAACCCATCCAGGCCTGGATAGGCTGTCTCCCTTTCGCGGTAAACTGGGAAGCATTCACTTTTGCTTATTCTGCCATTATTTTTTCTCAACCATGCAAAAACAGCGTTGGTTAGTTTTGTTAATTGTGTTACTGGCGATCGCCGCGAGTGTCGTCCTGGCCTTAGTGCCGTTACAGTTGGGTCTGGATCTGAGGGGTGGGGCGCAATTAACCATGGAAGTCCAACAACCTAAAGATTCCCGGGCCATTCAACCGGAAGACCTCACGGCTGTTAAAACCGTCATTGAAAATCGGGTTAATGCCCTAGGGGTTTCGGAAGCGCTGGTGCAAACGGTGGGACAAAATAAAATTTTGGTGCAATTACCGGGCGTAACCGATCCCACCCAGGCCGAACGGATTCTGGGGGGAACTGCCCAATTAGAATTTCGCCAACAGAAAAAAGGCACAGAAGGGGAATTTCAAGCAGAATACAGTATCAAACGCCAACTCGATGCCCAATTAGAAGTATTACGCAAACAGGGAGGTTTGCCCAAGGATGATCCCCAACTCAGTGAACTGCAAAACAATTGGGAAAAATCCAACGCCGCCATCTTAAATCTATTTGAACCCATCGGCCTAACCGGTAAAGAATTAGAAGACGCAAGACCGGCTCCTACTCAAGCTGGTAACGCCTGGGAAGTGGCCATTCGTTTTAATGGTGAAGGGGGACAAAAATTTGCCGAATTAACCAAAAATGTGGCAGGAACGGGCCGCAGTTTAGGAATTTTCTTGGACAACAATTTAATTAGTGCGCCGGTCGTTGGCGTAGAGTTTGCCAATACGGGGATTACCGGTGGAGCGGCGGTGATTACCGGTAATTTCACCATTGAAACCGCCAATGATTTAGCAGTGCAGTTACGGGGGGGATCGTTACCTTTCCCAGTGAAAGTGGTCGAAAACCGGACGGTCGGGGCGACCCTAGGACAGGATAGTATTCGTCGCAGTATTGTGGCGGGTTTAGTGGGGTTAATCCTGGTGCTGATTTTTATGGGGGTTTATTACCGGTTACCCGGATTAATTGCCGATGTTTCGTTAATGATCTATACCCTGCTCAGTCTAGCGACCTTTTCTTTGGTGGGAGTCACCCTGACTTTACCCGGTATTGCGGGCTTTATCCTCAGTATTGGCATGGCGGTAGATGCGAATGTGTTAATTTTTGAGCGCACTAGGGAAGAAATTCGAGCGGGACAGACCCTCTATCGTTCGGTGGAGTCAGGATTTTTCCGTGCTTTTTCCAGTATTTTGGACAGTAATGTAACGACGTTAATCGCCTGTGCGGCCCTGTTTTGGTTGGGGTCTGGCTTGGTGAAAGGGTTTGCTTTGACCCTGGCGATCGGGGTGGGGGTCAGTATGTTTACGGCCTTAACCTGTAGTCGGACGCTTCTTTTATTGGTGGTTTTGGGGGTGCCAGGGGTACGGCAGAAACCCCAATGGTTTTGTCCGAATCCGCCCAGTTTGGTGAAATCTTAACGATTCTGTTTCGGGAATTAGGGCAATTCACTAACCGGAAAATCAGGGTTAGATGGGTAATTCCATCATTCAATATTGATGATTTTGAGAAAACGCTATGAAATTAAATGTTATTAAATGGGAACGGTTTTGGTGGTCAGTCTCTGCCGCTTTGACCGTCATTGGGTTGGTGGCCATGGCCATTTCCTGGAATGTGTACGGTTCACCCCTGAAACCCGGTTTAGATTTTATTGGGGGAACCCGGCTACAACTGCAATTAGTCTGTGCAAGCAAAAAGAATTGTACAAAACCGATTGATATTGCAGAAGTGCGAACCATTTTAGATCAGGAAGGGTTAGGGGGCAGTAGCCTACAGGTGATTGAAGACTATACACTTTCCATTCGCAGTAAAACCTTGGACACGGATCAGCGCAATCAGGTGCAAAAGGCGTTGAATGAGAAAATTGGCCAGTTTGACCCTGAAACGATTCAAATTGACACCGTTGGCCCAACCGTCGGGCAGGAATTGTTTACCTCTGGGATTTTGGCGGTGATTCTCTCCTTTGTGGGAATTATTGTTTATCTCACCTTTCGCTTTAAATTGGATTATGCTTTTTGGGCGATCGTGGCGTTGTTCCATGATGTGTTTATTACCGTTGGGGCTTTCGCCATTTTGGGATTAGTGGCCGGGGTGGAAGTGGATAGTTTATTTCTAGTGGCGTTGCTGACGATTATTGGTTTCTCGGTGAATGATACGGTGGTTATTTATGACCGGATTCGGGAAACCTTAGAAAAAAATCCCGATCTCTCGATTAATGAAATTGTGGATAGTGCGGTGGATCAAACCCTGGGACGTTCAATTAACACAACCTTAACCACCCTGTTACCGCTAGTGGCAATCTTTTTGTTTGGGGGGGAAACGTTAAAATATTTTGCTTTAGCCTTAATTATTGGCTTTGTTTCAGGAGCCTATTCGAGTATTTTTATTGCCAGTACCTCCCTGGCCTGGTGGCGTAATTTTCAAGCCCGCCGCTCTAATAAAAAGTTAGCAGTCTAATGAGTGAAATCCCCCTAAATCCCCCTTAGAAAGTTACCATGAGAACACATTGAGAAAAGACAGGCTTTTAAGTTTTATCCCCCTAAATCTCCCTTAGAAAAGGGGACTTGTCCCTAGAGTGTAAGGTTTATCAATTATCAATTATTCACTATTCATTATTCATTATCAATTATTCACTATCAATTATGAAATCTCGTTCTAGCGATAACAGTTGGCAGGCCATCGTCGGTGGTATTTTAGCGGCTCTGCTGGTTTTGGTAGGCTTAAATGCCTTTGTGATTATTAATCCGGGTCAGGCGGGGGTGTTAAGTATTTTAGGGAAGGCCCAGGATGGTGAGTTACTGGAAGGCTTGCATTATAAACCACCCTTTATTTCAACGGTGGATATTTATGATGTGACGGTACAAAAATTTGAAGTGCCGGCTCAAAGTTCGACGAAGGATTTACAGGATTTATCAGCCAGTTTTGCCATTAATTTCCGTCTTGACCCGACGAAAGTGGTGGAAATTCGTCGTACCCAGGGATCGTTACAAAATATTGTGGCTAAAATTATTGCTCCCCAAACCCAGGAGTCTTTTAAAATTGCGGCGGCTCGTCGAACGGTGGAAGAAGCGATTACTCAGCGCAGTGAGTTAAAGGAAGATTTTGATAATGCGTTAAATTCTCGTCTGGAAAAATATGGCATTATTGTGTTGGATACCAGTGTGGTAGATTTGAATTTTTCGCCGGAGTTTGCGCGGGCGGTGGAAGATAAACAAATTGCTGAACAACGGGCCCAGCGGGCGGTTTATGTGGCCCAAGAGGCGGAGCAACAGGCCCAAGCTGATATTAACCGGGCAAAAGGGAAAGCAGAAGCTCAACGATTATTAGCGGAAACTCTTAAGGCTCAGGGGGGTCAGTTAGTGTTGCAAAAAGAGGCGATCGAGGCCTGGCGGGAAGGAGGGGGACAAATGCCCCAGGTTTTGGTGATGAGTGGAGAAAATAATGGAGCCGTTCCTTTTTTGTTTAATTTAGGAGATTTGGCCCGTCAGTAGTTCCTAATATTCCTCAACAGTGAACCTATCCCGATTATTTTATTTTCTTTGACCTATGACTGCTCAAATTTTGGATGGTAAAGCCCTCGCTCAGAAACGACAACAGGAATTACAACTTGAAATCCAACGCCTATTGCCCCAGAAGGGTCGTCCTCCAGGATTGGCGGTGTTGATGGTGGGGGATGATCCGGCCAGTGCGGTCTATGTGCGGAATAAGGAAAAAGCCTGTGAAAGGATCGGGATGCGTTCCTTTGGTCGTCATTTTCCCTCGGAGACTTCCCAGGAAACCCTGGAATCGGCGATCCATGAATTAAATCAAGACCCTAACGTGGATGGCATTTTAGTGCAGTTACCCTTACCTCCTCATTTGGATTCGGTAAAAGCCTTGTTAGCCATTGACCCGGATAAGGATGCGGATGGGTTACATCCGGTCAATTTAGGCC
>JACCDQ011450630.1_pt1 | contig 21068 bp, 23 predicted proteins | sample 7446031 | NCBI WGS metagenome assembly JACCDQ01 (sample SAMN15323442, study PRJNA562643) | freshwater metagenome | isolation source: river surface water | place: USA:Blue River Watershed | collected 2017-08-17
CGGTTTGCCATGGGCAAGGGGCAGCGGGCGCTCCCAAAGCCGGTGACGCGAAAGCCTGGAAAAAATTGATTGCCGAAGGCCAAGTGCCGCTGACCGCCGATGGCTACATGGGTGTGCGCGCCATGCCTGCCAAGGGTGGCAAAGCTGACCTTAGCGTGGCAGAGTTCGCACAGGCTGTGGTCTACATGGCCAACCAATCTGGGGCCAACTGGAAAGCGCCCGATGCCGACATGCTGAAAAAATTGGAAGCCCGTATTGCACAGAAAAGCAAAGCCAATGCTGGCAACGCCAAGCCTTGAGGGCATTTCAGGGGGCCATCGTCCAGACCAAAACTTGCTTGGCCACAAAGCCCAGCATGCCAAATGACAGCACCAGAAACAGAACGAAGGTGCCAAACTTGCCGGCCTTGGATTCACGCGCCAGCCGCCAAATGATAAAGAGCATGTACAGCATGAACCCGGACACGCCAAAGGTCAGCCCAAACTGGGCGAATTGCTCTTCAGTCATGGCACGCAATGGGGGCTCATAAGCCCTTATTGTGGCTTATTTTTTCGGCAAGGTGCCGCCGCTTTTCACGCATTCATCCAGCGTTTTGAATTCGGTGAATTTTTTCGTGCGCTCGTAATGCGGGCTTTTCTCGTCGTGGCAAATGCCCGAGTCGGACTTCTTCACGATCGGTCCGCCAGCGGCTTGGCCGGCGGGCAAACGGCCGCCACTTTTCACACATTCATCCAAACTCTTGAACGGTGTGAAATTTTTGGTGTTGGCAAAGGATGGACTGCTTTTGTCATGGCAAATGCCGGCGTCAGATTTCTTGACCACCGGGTCATTGGCGTGAACCGCCGTCAAGCTCAGGGCCAGGGACAGGGCCACACCGATTCGCGAAAAATTCAATGTCATGAGAAGCCTCCAATGCAGGTAGGCCGAAAGCTTAACTCAATTTTTTCGAAACCAAGACTATCAAGTTTCCTAGAGACTGTTTGCCAGTCTGGGGTTATTTGTGCTTGTCTTTCCCGCGCGGAATGATGGTCGTCAGGGCCATGGCGCGCATGGGCTCCACCGTCACAGGCTTGGCAACCGACGTGTCCTTTTTCGGTTTTCTGGCCTCTTTGTTTGACTTTTGTTGACCTTTGGCCATGATGGACACCTTGAATTGAAACAAGCAGTGTACGCTTCTCTCATGATTGCCATTGCCGAATCAGACATTGAATGGACCGCCATGCGTGCGCAAGGTGCCGGTGGACAGAACGTCAACAAGGTCGCGACGGCGATTCACTTGCGTTTTGACATTGCCGCCTCTTCCCTCCCCGAGTCGATCAAAACGCGGCTTCTGGCCAGCCAGGACCAGCGCATCAACCGTGATGGCGTCTTTGTCTTGAAAGCCCAAACTTACCGCACGCAAGAGCAAAACCGCCTGGACGCCTTCGTGCGTCTTCACGAATGGGCCGAAGCTGCGGCCCATGTTCCCAAAGTGCGCAAAGCAACCCGGCCCACGGCAGCTTCCAAAAGAAAACGACTGGACAACAAACGAAAGCTGGCTGAGCGCAAACGGGATCGGGGCCCTTTGATCGGGCAGGCTTGAGCCTAATAACGGTCTTGCCGATGGCGATGCAAGGGCAGCGAAGCCAACGTGGCCACCGTGGACAGCACCAAGCATCCCGCGATCACCCAGCCATAGCTTTGCACATGGTCAAACACCGCTCCTGCCACCACCGGGCCCAGCAAATTGCCAAAGGCTGCGCCGGTGTACAGCGTGCCAATGATGCTGGAGACCGAGCGCGCGCCAAACAAGTCCATGCACAAAGCAGGCAGCAGGGACACGATGCCACCGTAACTCAAGCCAAACCACAAAGCGAAGACCACCCACGCGGCATACCCCTGGGCGGAATGCCAAAGCACATAGGACAAGCCCATGGACGCTTGCATCAGCACCAAGGTCAGCGGTCGCCCAATGCGATCTGCCAGGGCACCGATGGCAAACCGGCCGACCAAACTGCCCACCCCAATCAAGCCCACCAGTCCCACGGCCCGCGCGTCGTCCATGCCCATGTCACGCGCTGCGGCCGATACATGGGCGAATGGAATGAACATGGTTGGGGCCCCAAGCACCACCGACGCATACAGCCAGCGAAAGCTGTGCGTGCGCAAAGCCTCACGCAAGCTCAGACCACTGATTGGCCCAGGCCCTTGGGCGGTGGCCGCAGGCGCACGACGCAACAGCCCCGCAGCGACCAGACCGACCAACAGCACGCCCACTGCCAAAAGTTGCATGGCTTCCCGCCAAGCCCAACGGTCCAGCGTGATCCCCATCAGCAAAGGGACCACCAGCGTCCCGGCCCCAATGCCGGCACTGGCCAGGCCCGCAGCCAAGCCACGACGTCGGCTGAACCAGGGTTGCACACAGCCAATGGCCGGCGTGTAAACCAAGGCAATGCCCAAGCCAATGCAAGCGCCGTAACAAAGGTAGACCATGGCCATGGAATGCGCCAAGCTGGTGCCCAGCAAGCCCAAGGCAATGCAGCACATGCCCATGCTGCACACCACCCTGGGGCCAAACCGGTCGGAAAGCATGCCCCCGACGGCACCTAAAACAAAATAAACCAAGCCCGAAAGGCCGAAAATCAAGGAAACATCTGCCCGCTGCGCAGAAAACTCCGTCGCAAATGACTCAAAAAAAGCCGCGAAGGAATAAGAGACGCCAAAAATGACAGCCAGACTGAAGAAAGTGCTCCAGACCACAACCCAGGCGTAACGCGGTTCTTGCATCGAAAAATTTTATCGATAGGCACGACTTAGGAGGCTATCGCAAACCCCCACCTCACCCCGTCATTGTGCGCGGTGGTGACCCACTTTGCCCCCGTGACAGGTAAAATTTTCTTCATGAACACGCCATCTTTTGAAAACTTCAAATCAAGCGCCTTGAACGAGGGCTTTGACGAAGTCATCGAGCGCTCGTGGCCTCCCCTGACGGTGCTGGACACCCACACGCATGCCTTTGGCGTGAAAGCCCTGGTCACCCAAGGTGAAATGTGGCTGACCGTTGGCGACACAACACAACACTTGCAGGCGGGCGATCGCTTCACCCTGGATCGCGATGTGCCGCATGCCGAGCGCTACGGCGCAGAAGGTGCCACCTACTGGGTGGCGCGTCAAAACAAATGAACGTCCCCGCTGGCGACTCGGTTCATATTCGCAAGGAAGGCCCTGTCACGATCATTGCCTTGCACCGTCCACAGCGACGCAATGCGGTGGACAGCGTGACCGCTGAACAACTTTACGCGGCTTTCGAAGATTTTGATCGCGATGCCTCGGCATCGGTTGCGGTGCTGACAGGTGACGGGGACAGTTTCTGTGCAGGCGCCGACTTGAAAGCCGTGGCAGCTGGCGACCAACACATCCTGGACCCTGTCGGGGGACAAAACTCCCCAGGCCCCATGGGCCCCACACGCATGACCTTGAGCAAGCCGGTCATCGCAGCCATTGAAGGTCACGCCGTGGCAGGCGGCATGGAGCTGGCCTTGTGGGCTGACTTGCGCATCATGGCTGAGAACGCAGTGATGGGAATTTATTGCAGGCGCTTTGGCGTGCCCTTGGTTGACATGGGCACCATTCGATTGCCACGCTTGATCGGCCAATCGAGAGCCATGGATTTGATACTGACGGGGCGCCCCGTCCATGCAAAGGAAGCCTTGGCCATAGGACTCGCCAATCGCGTTGTGCCTTCTGGTCAGGCCTTGCAGGCTGCCATCCAAATGGCGCAAGAATTGGCTGCCTTTCCACAAACCTGCATGCGCAATGACAGGCTGTCGGTGCTGGCGCAATGGTCATTGACAACTGACGAAGCCATTGCCAACGAAATGCGCGGTGGCCTTCAGGTGATGGCCACCGGCGAAACACAAGAAGGTGCGAGATCTTTTTCGGAAGGTGTCGGAAGACACGGGCAATTTGGCCCAACATCTTCCGAGCAGCACTGAGCGTCAGTGACGCCAAGTGCTCACTTGGCGGCTTCTGCCTTTTTGGCGACGTGCGCCTTTTCTTTGCTGGCTTTGGCTTTGGCTTCGGCCTTGACCTCGGCCTTGGCATCGGCCTTGCTGGCGACAGCAGGAACGGCAGGCGCAGCAGGAGTTGCGGGCGTTGCCGCAGTGGTTGCTGCGAATGCGGCCACAGAGAAAAAGCCCATGGCCAGGGATGCGATGAGTTTGTTCATGCGATGTCCTTTCGTTGGTTAAGAAACTCCTTTCGGAGTGATCTTTCAACGAGACGAACAGACAAGATGTTGACGAAAATTTAAATTTATTTGCGTCAACCACGGACAATGCATTCGCGTTTGTTCACGCGCTCAGCGTTTGTCATCCAGGTGCTGAGACGTCACTTCTCTGACCTCTGCATCGACCACATCGGTCTGCGCTGCACGTCGGCGATGCAGCGGATTTTTCGACTGCCATCCCTTGTAGCGATCCATCACCACTTTGACTTGCGGCGGGCGGCCCGTGAACAACCACCGCACAAGTGCAAACACCAGGCTCAGCAACAACAGCACCAACAGGCCAGCAAAAAACACCAAGGCCATGACAAACAAAAACAGCTTGAAGAGCCAAGAGATGATGGAATTCAACAAAACAAAGCCTCTCTGACGAAATGCACGCAAGCCATCATAATGCGCTTGAACATCGTTTTTTCAAGTGAGCGCATTGATGCCATCCACACTGCAACTGACCTCCACTGTCTTGCCTTCGGGGCAATTGGAAATCGCACTCGTCGATCAAACACTGCCGCCCCTGGGCGCAAACGATGTTCGCATCGAAGTGCAAGCCACACCGATCAACCCCTCCGACATCGGATTGCTTTTTGGCGCGGCCGATCTAAGCACCCTTCGCACGCTCGGTGACAGGCCACGCCCCGCCATCATCGCGGACATTCCGCCCCAAGCCATGGCGGGCATGGCCAGCCGCTTGGGTCAATCACTTCCCGTGGGCAATGAGGGCGCCGGTCGTGTGGTGGAAGCAGGTGCTGCACCTGCGGCCCAGGCCTTGCTGGGACGGACCGTGGCCATGGTGGGCGGCGGCATGTATGCACAGCAACGCGTGCTCCCAGCCAGTCAATGCCTGGCATTGCCCGACGGCACCCCCGCTGCTGAGGGTGCCTCAAGCTTTATCAACCCTCTGACGGCGCTGGGCATGGTGGAAACCATGCGACGCGAAGGTCACAAAGCCTTGATTCATACCGCAGCGGCCTCCAATCTGGGGCAAATGCTGAACCGCATCTGCCAAAAAGACGGCGTCGAATTGGTCAACATCGTGCGTCAGCCCGCGCAAGCCAAGATGCTGCGCGACTTGGGTGCGCGCCATGTCTGCGACAGCAGCTCGCCCGACTTCGAAACCGATTTGACCGAGGCACTGGCGCAAACCGGGGCCACCTTGGCGTTTGATGCCACCGGGGGTGGCACGCTGGCATCGCAAATTTTGTCGTGCATGGAAAGCGCCATTCAACGCGAGGCCAAGGAGTACAGCCGCTATGGCTCCAATACGCACAAACAGGTCTACCTCTACGGCAACCTGAACCTGGGCCCCACGGAAATCAAGCGCAGCTTCGGCATGGCGTGGGGTGTGGGTGGATGGCTGTTGTTTCCGTCGCTTAACCGCTTTGGCGCAGAGCGCACACAAGCGCTCAAGCAGCGCGTCATGGACGAACTTCAGACCACCTTTGCCAGCCACTACAGCCAAAAAATAGGATTGCCAGAAGTCTTGGACACACAAACGATTGCCGCATACACGCAAAGAACACCCTCTGGAAAATTTTTGATTGAGCCACACGCAGCAGTGCGCTGAGATTGTTTTAGGTCGCAACTTCTGTCAAAATCTGATTTCACAGTTTTACAATTTTTTACACAAAAACAGGAAGTGCACATGAAAATTTTAGTGGGTATTGATGGTTCTAAATCGTCTGCAAACGCTGCGAAATACGCTGCGAAATTAGCCACTTCACTGCGAACAAAAAATCGTGTCACCCTGCTGTCTGTTCACGATGACTCGGGCTTGAAGCACTTTAAGCGATTTGCCGCAAAGGGGGCGATTGAGGACTACCTTCGCGAGATCAGCGAACAAGATTTGCGCGCAGCGCAAAAAATTCTTGACGGCGCCGGGGTCGCACATGACATGCAAATCGAGTACGGCCGTGCTGCAGACGCCCTGATCGCAGTCGCCACCAAGGGGAAATTTGACATGATTGTGCTTGGCAGCAAGGGGCGATCAGCGCTCAAGAACTTTGTCATGGGCTCTGTTGCCCTGAGTGTTCTCTCAAGCTCCAAGATCCCAGTTGTTCTGGTGCAGTAATTCTCAATGAGATCAATTTGTTTCAAGCTTTCAATTTAACTGGCCGCGGCGCCATCGTCACCGGAGGCAATGGCGGCATCGGGCTGGGTATGGCCCGTGCCCTGCTAAGTGCGGGCGCCGCTGTCGCCATCTGGGGCTCCAACTCTGAAAAAACAAAACAAGCTCAACAGCAATTGGCCACGGAATGTGGCGATGCAGGGCGTGTGCATGGTTTCGTCTGTGATGTTGGTTCAGAAGAAGAGGTTGAGGCAAGCTTTGCTGCCTCTGTAAAAGCATTGGGGCAGGTCCACGCCTGCTTTGCCAATGCGGGCGTTTCCGGTAAAGGCACCCCGATGCTGGAGATGAGCCTGGAGGAATTCCAACGCGTTCAGCGCATCAACGTGGAAGGCGTGTTCCTGACCTTTCGCGCTGCAGCACGCCACATGGTTGAGCGCGGCGGCGGCGGCGCACTGATCGCCACGGCCAGCACTGCAGCGCTGGAAGGTGCGGCACGCAACAGCCACTACGGCGCATCCAAGGGCGCGGTGACTTCTTATGTCCGTGCTTTGGCCATGGAGCTGGCCCGTCACCGCATCCGCGTGAACTCTGTTTTGCCGGGCTGGATCGTGACCGACATGACCCAAAAATCTGTGACCAACGACAAGTTTGCGGCGGCGGTCATGCCCCGCATTCCAGCGCGGCGCTGGGGCGACATCGATGACTTCGGTGGCATTGCGGTGTACCTGGCCAGTGATGCTTCGTCCTACACCACGGGGGAACAGTTTGTGATCGACGGCGGGTACACCAAGTTCTGACAGCCATGCTGAGGCGAACGCATGTTCTTGCTTTTGCGCTGATTCTGGGCTTGACAGGTTGCGCTCACAACCTGGGTGAACGCGTCAGTGAAAATCCCACACTGCCCCAAACATGGACCGCCAGGGATATCGTCGCCTGGCAGCCGGTGCGCTTGCCTGGCAAACAGGCCACCGAATTTGTGTTGCAACACCATTCGTCACGTCTCGTTGTGCAAGCCAATGCGCAATCTTCGGCCAGCATGTTGCGACGCAACCTGCGCGTCGCCCCCGAAAAATTGGGCACCTTGGCGTTTTCATGGCGTGTCCCTGCCCTGATTGCCGGCGCCGACGTTGGGCAACGTGAAAGCGATGACTCCCCTGCCCGTCTGGTGCTGGCCTTTGAAGGCGACCGCAGCACGTTCTCGGCGAAGAACGCAATGCTCAATGAATTGTCCCTGGCCCTGATGGGCGAGCCCATGCCCTATGCCACCCTGATGTACATCTGGTGCAACAAACGTCCTGTGGGAACCGTGGTGCACAACCCCCGAACCGACCGTGTGCGCAAACTCGTGGTGGCGTCGGGCCCCAACCAACTCAATCAGTGGGTTCGCTTTGAGCGTGACATACACGCCGATTTCGAATTGGCTTTTGGCGAAGCGCCGGGCGCCTTGTTGGGCATCGGTGTGATGACCGACAGTGACAACACACAGTCCAGTGCCATGGCGTGGTACGGCGACATTGCCCTGCGCTGAGAAGCGCGCTCAGGCGGTGGACTTCTCGGCTTTCATGCCCACATAAATGCCCGCCAGGATGATCATGCCGGCACCCAGCCAAGTGAAGCCGTCAGGCAAGTCATCGAACAGCCAGTAGCCCACGGCCACCGACCCAACCATTTGCCAGTAGTTAAAGGGCGACACAAAATTGGCTGGCGCATAGGTCATGGCCCGCGCGACACAGTAGTGCCCCAAGGCCCCCAAGGCGCCCAGGCTGCACAAAATCAAAACGTCGTTCATGCTGGCCAGGGGCGTCCAGAAAAAAGGTACAGCCAAGGTGAGCAACACCGAGCCCAACAACGCTGAATAAACCACCGAAGTCTCGGGCCGATCGATGCCAGCAACCTTGCGTGTCAGCAGTTGGTACACCGCATAACAACAAGCGTTGCCCAAAATGAGCAGGGACGCCCAGTGGAACACCGCCGAACCTGGCCGAATGACCACCAACACCCCCGCAAACCCAAAGATCACACCGACGATGCGTGACATGCGAACTTTTTCACCCAGCATGGGACCTGCCAACAACACCACAATCAAAGGCGCGGTGAAAGAGATGGAGGCGGCTTGCGCCAACGACACAAACTGTATGGCGGTGAAAAACAAAATCGTGGACGCCATCAGCAAGGAGGATCGGCCCAACTGCAACCACGGCCTGCGGGTATGCAAAATACCCACGCCATACTTGGGCAGCAGCACCATCAAAACCAGCAACAAATGGCTCAAGGTGCGAAACCACACCACCTGCTCGGAGGTGTAGGTTTGGCTCATCCATTTGGCCAAGCCGTTCATGACGGGGAAAAAGCTGGCGGCCAGGCACATGAACAAAATACCCATCCAAGGTCGGTAACCCGAGGGCTTGGCAATGGCCACCGACGACTTGGAGGGACGATGCAAACGCCAGTGCGCCACCACGGCCAACGCCGTGAAACCCAGCATCAAGCACGAGAGGTTCACCGCCCCCTCATGTGAGACCAAGCCCACCGAAAAGCCACCCACCGCGCCCATCAGTTGCTGCATCAAACCCGCCACCGCTGCCGCAGAGCCTGCCAACGCAGGCATCAGCCCCACCGACCCCGCCAAAGTGGGCGGCACCAAAAAACCATGGCCAAGCCCCAACAACATCATGGGCATGGCGAACGCCAAGGGCGTCTTCCACCCCAACAAGCCCAGCGCCAGCATCAGCAGCAATCCCGCCACCGTGACCGTTTGGCCTGCGAGCATCATCTTCTTCTCGCCCAAGCGGCGAATCCAATGGCTTGTGGTGAAATTGCCCACGATGTAAGACAAGGGTGCCATCATGATGTACCACCCCACCCCATCGGGCCCCACGCCGTAACTGCCCAAGACCAAGGGGGCACCTGCGAGGAAGGTGTAAAAGGTGGCCGTGGTCATGGCCAGAATGGCCACATAGCAAAGAAACGCGGGTTCTTTCGCCAGCCGCGCATAAGCCGACAGCATGGACTTCAGCCAGTGAGACTCGGGGGCAGCGTCGGGCCCTTTGGCAGGCAACCCGCGCCAAGCTGCTATCCACAACACCACAGCCAGCGCGCTCATGACCCAAAAGTTGGCTTGCCAACCAAAGCGAACATGCAACTGCCCCCCCACGACCGTGGCCAAAGGCGGACACAAACCCAAGGCCATGCCAATGAAGGCCATGACCCGCGTGCGCTCTGGCCCCAGAAACAAATCTTGCACCATGGAACGCCCGACCACCATGCCGGCGGCACTGCCTGCGCCCTGTAAAACGCGCGCAAGCACCAGACCTTGAATGTCGGTCACCCAGGCCGCCAACACAGACCCCGCCAAGCCCAAGCTGAGGCCAATGAGCAGTATGGCGCGACGGCCGTGTCGGTCAGACAGGGGGCCATAAACCAATTGCAAGCCGCCGTAGGCAATCACAAAGCCGCTGAAGGTCAACTGAACCTGCGACTGCTCCGCCGAAAAAATTTGCCCCCACTCCTGCATCGACGGCAGGCAAATGGTCATGGCCAACAAGCCAAAGGCAATTTGCGCCAGCAAATTGGCCACCAACCAGCCCGATGGCCTGTGTGAAAAAGAGGGGGACGGGCTCATGAAGACGTTATCGAGGGTGCGGGCATTCTCTCACCCCCAGCGGGAGGTACGCAAAGTTGCGCGCCGCTCAACTGGCGCCTGGATGACAGTCTGACAAAGCGTTCAAGACCCGCTCTGCCACGACAAAGTCTGGGTCTTTCGGGCTGAGCTGCTTGCGCAGGTTCTCATCGCCAGCCGCTTGTTGCAACAACTGCAGCTGAGAAATCAGCAAGCGCAGTTGCTGTGCAGCCAAGTCTGGGTGCTGTCGCGGGTCCAGCACCACCGCCGTGGTGAACTGCTTTTCTTCACGCTGCTTGGCGTGAAAAGCCTCACGCGCTTCCTGAGTCAGTCGCTTGATGTCTTCCGCAGAAAGGTGCAAGCGCTCGGTTTCCTCGGCAATCATGGCTTTGGCACGGGGGTTGAGGTCACCGCTTTCGTAGGCGTGCAATAACTTTTGCTTGAACGCCTCGCGGTCGATGCGCAGCTGGTCAGTGAACGCCGAGGCCAACAGACCGGCGGGAATGGCGAAGATGCCAATGCCCAACAGTGCCAACACCACAGTCAGTGCACGCCCCATCGGCGTGATGGGTGAAATATCGCCATAGCCCACCGAGGCCAAGGTCACCACTGCCCAGTAAATGGACTGCGGGATGTTTTCAAACTTGTCGGGCTGGGCCTCGTGCTCAAACAAATAGCCCATGCTGGCTGTCAAGATCACCATCAGCAGCATCACGAACACGGAAGCAAAGATCACCTGCCACTCGCGCATCACCACTTTGTAGAGCGTCACAGTGGCAGAGGTGTAGCGGGTCAGTTTGAGCAAACGCATCAAACGGAAGACACGCAAGAAGCGCAGATCCAGCGGATAAGGCAAGAAATGCTCCAAAAGGAAGGGAAGTATTGCCAACAAATCAATGACCGCTTGGCCTGAGCGCATGTGCGCCCAACGAGGCAACCATTGCTTTTTATAGGCAGGGTTCTCCGGTGCAGCGTAAAGACGCGCCAGGTATTCCAGCGTGAAGATGGAAAACGCGATGGTGTCAATCACCAAGAACTCAAATGCCAGCATGTCATGCACGGACACCACGGTTTCCAGAACCACTGACACAATGGACAACACCACCCAAAACATGATGAAGTTGTCGAAATACACATGCAACTGGCCTGAATGGCCGGTAGGCTCGAGCAAGGCATAAAGTTTGCCCCTGAAGGAGCGGCCATGGTTCATCGCGTGAAAGTCTCTCCAAGCGGGAACCATGTATCGCGACAGCTTGAAAATTCGCATCAAGCGCAACAAGCGCAAGGCGCGCAGCATTTCCACATCCATGGCGACCACGCCCGAAAAATAAAAAGGCGCAATGGCCACCAAATCGACCAAGGCATAAAAGCTGAAGATGTAGCGTAAGCGCGCAAAACGACGCCCAGCGTACTCTGGCTCCAGCGGGGCGATCAGCACCCGCAACAGATACTCGACTGTGAACACCCCCACCGTCAGGACGTCAAAGGCGTGGAACCATGCCGCATTGGGGCCGTACACGGGCTCAATGTGCTCGGCCGCAATCGCCATCACACTGAAGATGATCAGCCATGCCACTGCGTTTTCTACATGTCGGGCATACCCTGCCTCAAAGCGGGTATCAAACAGCCAACGGTGGAGCAGGGCCAAAGGACCCTGGGGCGTGACTTCGGTGACGGGCTCAGGGTGTTGCATAAAGCACCATTCAAGATTTGACAAAACGCTTGATTGTCGAAGGAAAACCCGACACGAAATTGACAAACAGCACGGCGACAGCCATGGCCACACAAGTTCTGGTATGGTTCATCCATCAAAAGTGACGAGTACCAACACGGAGTGAGACATTGGGTTCGAATTTTTTGCAAGGCTCGGTCGCTGTTCGGGTCTTTCTTTGCTTTGCCTGCGGGTACGCCCTTTCATTTGCGCTTCGCACCGTCAATGCCGTCATCGCGCCTGACCTGGTCGCCGAATTCGGCTTGAGCAACGCACAATTGGGCGCCCTCTCCAGCGCTTATTTTTTCAGCTTCGCGGCCATGCAATTGCCTTTGGGGGTCTGGCTTGACCGCTTTGGATCACGCAAAACCCATGCGCTGTTGCTGTGCGTTGCAGCCATCGGCTGTGTGTGCTTCGGCTTGTCGCAAGAAACCTGGATGCTGTGGCTTGGGCGTGCCCTGATTGGCATGGGCGTTTCTGGCGCCCTGATGGCGTCGTTCAGGGCATTCCGATTTTGGTATCCCGCAGAACAACAATCGCAACTGGCCTCTTGGATGTTGGTGGCGGGCTCCTTGGGCGCATTGGCATCGACCCTTCCGGTTCAATGGGCCATGCCCGTGATCGGCTGGCGTGGCCTGTTCAACCTGATTGCCTTGCTTTTGATGGTGGCCAGTGCCCTCATTTATTTTGTGCTGCCGACGGAGCCCGCCGCTACGTCTAAACTGTCGGACAACCCTTGGGCGGGGTACGTCACCGTTTTCAAGGACCGGTATTTTTGGCGCTTTGCCGCGCCAGGCATTGGAATGCAGGCCAGCTTTGTGGCCTTTCAAAGCTTGTGGGCCGGTCCTTGGCTCATCCAGGTGCTGGACATGAGCGCCGATGAAAGTGCAACAACACTGCTGATCTTGAATTTCTTTTTGATGGTGGTCTACTTGTTGTTGGGCTGGGCCTCACCCAAATTAGAGCTGAAGGGCTGGACCCCGCTGCAACTGGCGAGTATGGGTGGGGTGCTGATGCTGGTCGCACAAACCGGCATGGTCTTCTTTCAGGGCCCCTGGGCCTGGATGCTGTGGCTGCTGCTGGGCTTGGGCTCCACCACCTTCATGCTGACCCAAAGCCATGTGAACCAAAATTTTCCACCCCAATTGGCAGGGCGCGCCTTCACGGCCTACAACTTGCTGCTGTTCGCAGGCATGTTTCTGGCGCAATGGCTCTTTGGCGTCCTGATCGATGTATTGGGCACGCTGCCCAACATTGGCAGAAACGACCTGGCTTTTCGGGGTGCCATGCTGGTATGGGTGGTGTTCGAAGCCGCCACGTTGGCCGTGATGGTCTTTTGGCGTGTGCCTCGAACTTATGTGCCGACGTTGGTGACGGCCCATGCCGCCACCTCCAAGTGAGTGGCGCTGTCAGGCCCTGGCTTTCTTGACTGCGGCTTTCTTGGCTGGCGCTTTTGCGCTTGTCACGCGCTTGACAACCCCCTTCTTTTTGGCGGGCGCAGGCTTTCTTGCGGCTGCCTTGGCCATCGTTTGTTGCTGAAACTCAGCACAACGCGCCATGGCGGCCGGCGTGAACTCTGCCCTGGGCTGGTTACCGCCAATCACGAACATCAACAAATGCTCTTTGTTGGGCTCGTTTTTAGTGACATTCATGAAACGCCGCGCCATGCCCGGCGGAAATGAAATCACATCGAACGGGTCCAGGTCAACGTGCATCTTGTCTTTGCCTTCGTTCCATTCGCAGCGCCATTTGCCGGTCATGGCAATGAAGGTTTCATTGGTGTCATGGTTGTGCATCAAGGGGCCACGACCAGGCTTGGCCTTGCAATACCCCAGGTTGAAGCCTTCGGAAATGGGGATGGCGGGCATCGTCGAAGCGTTGTCACCGACAGGTGATGTGGTGGCCTTGTTGTTCTTTTTGGGCGGCTGAAAGCCAATGACCGCAAAAAGCTTGCGCTTGGACTCTGGCAGGGGGCTGTCAGGCAAACCACCGTCTGAGCCCTTGAGCTTTTTGAAGCGCGCCACGCGCTTCATCATGTCATCGCGGCTGACAACCCGGATGTCTTTCCAATTGGCCATGTGTCTCTCCTCGTTGGTGTTAGCTTGATCAATAACGGTTTCATCTTCGCAAAATTCATTTTCAGCGTCAAGCGTGCAATTGATTTATAAAGCAGGATGTTCCATTGCTTTATCAGGAGTTTTTCATGCTGAGTCTTTTTTATGCGCCTGGCGCTTGCTCCATGGCGGCGCACATCGTGATGGAAGAAAGCGGCGAGGCCTATCACCCTCAGCGCATGGACTTGGCCAAAGGCGAGCAAAAAACATCCGCGTATTTGAAGATTCACCCTCTGGGACGGGTGCCGGCATTGGGTTTGGATGACGGCAGCTACCTCGCCGAAAACACGGCCATCCTCCCCTACCTGGGGCAACGTTTTGGGCTTTGGCCGAGCGACTCGCTGGCACAGGCGCGTGCCTTGTCTGTGATTGGCTTTTTCGCGACCAATGTGCACCCAGCCTTTGCTCACATTCGCCGTCCCGAACGTTACACCGAAGAAGCCACAGCCCATGCTGGCCTGCAAGCCGTGGGTCAACGCATGTTTCGCAACCACCTGCAGCAAATCGATGCCATGTATGCCGACCGGGAATGGCTGAGCGATCAGTACTCTGTGCTCGATCCCTATGCCTGGGTGTTCTATGTCTGGGGACAACGCATTGGCTTGCCCATGTCCGATTTGAAAAACTTCACCGCCCTCAAAGACCGGATGCTGCAACGCGCGGCCGTGCAACGCGTCATGGCCGATGAGGGCTTGTCGCTTTAAATCGCAAACACCCCAGGCTCGACCTCGCGCGCATCACCGTCGGCGATGAGCTCATCGAGGTGCATTTGAATGCTGCGCTGCTCTGCACTTTCAATGTAGACCTCTTCATAGCCTGGCGGATAGATCAATCGCTCTTGCACCAGCGAGGCCAAGGCGCGAGGCCCCCTGGACAGCATCGCCATCAAGCGTTGGCGTCGCTCATCGACCTTGGCGGTATAGCGTGCGAGGTGGCTTAAAAAGGTCGTGCGATCGGTGAGCACGCCGCGATGGTGCGAAGTGATCCAGGTTTTCACATCCAACTTTTTCACATCTTCCAGCGTTTGACGAAAGGCTGACAAGCTTGAGGTGGCATCCCCGTAATAAGGTCCGAAGCTGGTAAGGTCAATGTCCCCAATGAAGGCCACGCCCTCGCGTTCGATCACCAGCGCACAATGACCCGAAGTGTGGCCCGGCAGGTGCTGCGCGCGGATGCGAACGCCGCTGCCCAGATCCCACACATGGCCATCCAGGTAAGCTGTGGCGTCAGGCCTGGGGGTGTAATGAAACTCCCTTTCAATTTTTGCCTTCAGCGCCTGCAACACCGGTTCGGTGTAGCCGTAGTGCTTGGCAAGCCCATCCCACGATTGGGCCGCCGCCAAATCAGCCTCATGCACCTGCACTTTGGCCTTCGGCACGCGATGCAAGCCTGCCATGTGGTCTTCGTGAACATGGCCCAAAATCACCAGATCTACCATGTCAAAGTCAGCGCCGATCCGATTGGCCACCAGCGGCGTGTCAAAAGCAACCCGCATGTGCGCGCTGCGCACCAGCACTTGATTACCTTCCGGGTATTTGCCTGACTTCTCGCCTAAGTGGACGGTGATTGCACCGCATTGCCAAACACTGTCCATGCTCATTTGCATCTCCATAAAAGTTCAGTCGTACAGGGCATCAATGAGGCATGCCGCGCTGGCAACTTGCGTGGCCAAGGCGGCGCAAGTTGCCATAGACTGCAATCGAAAGACAGACATGCTAGCGCTCCATGGACATCACGGCCTGCCCCACCAGGCAGACCATGGCGGCGGTCAAAAGATGAACTGACACAGAAAACTTGGACCTCTGATCAACAATCACTTCATTCTAGGCTGGCTCACAGGGGCGCATCTTTGAGAACAAACCCCAAGCCCGAGAGGTCACTTCTGCATTCAAAGTGCATTCGCTCATTTAAAAAGAGGGCGTGAGCTTGGTTCGCAAGCTCAACCTCGTGCAAAGCCGGCCCAGCTATAACTTAAGTTTCATTGAAAATGGTCGCGCTGGTAGTAGCATGCCTGTCAAATGAACAGTCCCCGTCGCCATGCCTTGCTCATCGTTGATGATCACCCCGTCTATCGCGAAGCCTTAGGCGAGATTTTGACGCGTGAGTTCAGTGCAATTGGCATTGAGGTCAGAACAGCCGGCAATTCCAGCGAGGGAATTGAGCTGGTGGACCAAGGAGACAAAACATGGGTTGTTTTGCTCGATGTGCTCATGCCAGGACTCAGCGGGCTTGCCGGCATCAAGGTTTTCAAGAGTAAATCCAACGTTCAAGATGTCATTGCCATTTCTGGCCTGGATGCCCACACCTGGGAACCGCGTGCCGTTGCAGCTGGGGCCACGCTGTTCCTGTCGAAAAACAGCACGTCCGCTGACATCTTCAACAAGATCCAGCCCCTTTTTCAGCAGCCCCAGCCGAACGAGGCGATCATCAGCCATGTCGACACGGATGGTTTCCGATTGACGCAGCGGCAGTTGGAGGTCTTGCATTTAATTTCCTTGGGGCATCCCAACAAAATCATCGCAAGCTACCTGGACATCAAAGAGCAAACCGTCAAGATTCACATCAACCAGATTTTCAAAGAGCTGCGCGTTTTCAATCGCACACAGGCTGTCTTGAAGGCGCAGAAGCACCAGCTCCTTCATGTCCCAGAGACTGCCCACAAGTGAACGACGGATGAACCCGAGCGCACAGGACGACATCGCCAGCCGGTTCAAAGCACTAGCAGCCAGGGAAAAGCTGCAGTACATGCACGAGTACGCCAAGACAAGCACCATCGCCACCGTCTTGGCGCCCTTGCTGTGCATTCCCTTGTACATCGACACGACTGACACACTGCTTTTCAACGCTTGGTACGCGCTGATGGCCGGTGTGGTCATTGCACGGTATTTTCTGATTCGCGCAATCGGAAAATCAGACGATGTTCAGCGCAATCTGGTCTTGCTCAATACCGCTGTGGGCATTGTGACTTTTGCCTGGGGCCTGGGATGGTTCATTTTTGTCCCAACCGCTGAGCCTGTAGAGTACCTGCTCTACCAAATCATATCGCTGACGATTCTGTTTGTGGGCATGGTTGGCTACTGCGTCAACTGGAAAACCTTCTTTTCCTTCGTGCTTCCCCTGAAGACGCCAGAGTTGATTTACGTCGTCTTTCACCACGAAGTCATCATTTGGCCCATTGCCCTGGGCTCCATGGTTGCCTTTTACCTGGCTTTGAAAATGGGTTTTCTCTTTTCCAAGTCTTGGGAAAAGTCGTTTTCGCTGCGACTGCGAAACGACGCCTTGGTCGATCAGCTCATCGAAGAAAAAAATGCCTCGATAGAAGCCAACATTGCCAAGTCGGAATTCATAGCAACGGCGAGCCATGATTTGCGCCAACCGATGCAGGCGATCAATATTTTCATCGAGATGATCGAGCAGAAGAACCTTCAGGCTTATGAAAAGTCAATTTTCGAGAGAATGCACAGCAGCGTGACCGTGCTCAACAAAATGTTCAACACGCTGCTGGACATCAGCAAACTGGATTCGAATTTCGCAACCGTCGAAACACGTTTTCCGATTTCTCAAATTGTCAGCAACTTGCGGCACACATTCGAAGACCTCTGTCGGCAAAAGAAACTGGGATTGATTTTCAAGGGCACAGAGTGCATCGTCCATGGCGACGCCCATTTGACAGAGCAAATCTTGCGAAATCTTCTGTCCAATGCCATTCAATACACCGACAGCGGCGAAATCGAGATCACATTCCGTTGTGAAACGGGCCGTCTGGTTTTTTCAGTCGCAGATTCGGGCTGCGGCATCCCTGCTGAGGACTTGTCGCTTGTGTTCAATGAGTTCTATCGCTCAGAGCACTCCAGGTCGCGATACGAGGGATTGGGTCTTGGGCTTTCCATTGTGAACAGAATTATTCGGAAAATTGGAGGCCAATGTCTTGTGCAATCTGAAATGGGCAAGGGCTCCACGTTTAACATACGTACGCCCTACACCGCCTCCGAAGAGCGCGCACCGCAATCACTGAAGGTTGTCGCCAGCTTACTCGCGGGAAACACTGTACCTGCCTCGATGGCGCATCAAACTCGCATTGGCATCATCGAGAATGACCCCTCTCTGAGACAAGCCTATTCTCAGTACTTCATCCAACAGGGCCACGAGGTCTTCCTGATTCCGCATCAGGAGGATGCTTTTTTCAAATTCCTCATTGATCTTCCCAAGCTGCAATTCATCCTCAGCGACTTCCGATTGGACGAAAAAGACGGTATTTATTACATCCAAAAACTGAGAGAAGAGTTCAACGACGACATTCCTGCCTGCATCATCACGGCAGACACGTCGCCCAAGCACCTTGAATTGTTCAGCAAGCACCACATTGACGTGCTTTACAAGCCCATTGACATCAAAGAAATTGCAGCCTTTGTCTCCACTGCCATTCAAACAACGCACTAGTTTTTTGTTTGGCAGCCATCAAAACCTGATCCTTGAAGTCAACCTAATCGCTCGGGGCTCTGCGGGATGCACATGCACGCCGGCCACGCCCAGGGGAGGCTCGCCGGCCACCCTGGAGGTGTAGTAATAACCGATGTCGTTGTTCTTGCGATCGGTCAGATTCAAGATGTCTAACGCGACATCCAAATCGTTTGACATTTTTCGGCTCAAGCGAAGGTTGGCCGTAACGCTGGCATTGGATCGCACGGAATTGTCCTCAATCAAAGGAGCCGCCCCGATGTATCGAAGCCCCAGCGCGCCAGACCAAGGTCCCCAATGGCGCAATGCGAATGTGAAATTGGCAACTTTTTGAACAGCGTTGGGAATGTCATTCCCCGCAAGGTCGTTGTCTGAGTACCGTGGCCGAGTCCACGCAAAATTTGCATCTACCCACAAGCGGTCACTTGGTGTCCAATGGTTGCTCCACTCCACACCGGCACGACGGCTGGGTCGCCCCGCTTCGGTGTTGCCTGCATCGCCAACATAAACCAGTTCTGAATCGAAATCCATCCGCCAGATAGCCAGGGTTGTTTGCAGATCCGGAAGGAACTGCGATTTCAGCCCTATCTCTTTCCCACGTGATTTGACGAGGCCTGGAACGGCATCCATCGGCAATCCCGTCTTGGGGTCTACTTTGGCAGTGGTGCCGCGGGCATCATTGCTATGGAAGCCATTGCCCGAATTCACAAAAAGCTCAGTCTTTTGCCAAGGCCCAAAGATCACGGAGAACTTAGGCGAAACCCTGGACGCAGCAGCGCTTCCGGAATTCTGGGCTTGTGAATGGCTGTTGACTTTGGCGTTGAATTGGTCGACCCGCAAGCCCGTGACGGTTCTGAGCCAGGTGTTCCAACCCATTTCGTTTTCGCCATAGATGCCGACCAAGCTCTGTTGAACGGCATCATCTCGAACGGTAGACTGCGTTTGCCTGGCGATGGTGTCATACAGCCCAACGCGAATCTGGTCTTGTCTTAACTGTACCCCTAAGGTGTTTTGCATGCCGCGCCCGTCACCCCAATCGGTGAACCAAGATTTGTGGGCTTTGCCACCCCACACGCTTCTGTCATCTGTTTGGGCGAACTGGTCGTTGGCTCTGTCCAGGCTGTAGGTAAAGTTGGAAAACAATTTCAGGTCATACCTCATGGCATACCACTCAATTTTTGTCAGCTCATGGTCTGAGGCTTGATGCCAATGGCCTGACAGACTGGTGCGATGGGTCTGGCCGCCGTCAGAAGGGTCTAGCGAATCGTATCGCCCGAACGCAAGCCCCTGATAGCTTCCTGCATCCACCAGTCGCTGCGGTATTTGATCAGTCGAATTCCAGCGCGCCGAATAAGCAGACAGGCTGGTAGACCAGCCCTCGCGGGGACTGCCGCCACTGAGTATGAATTGGGCATTGGTCTTGCGAATCCCCTCGGGGACGACCCAAGGTCCGTTGTTGTTCAGTCGTTCGACGGCAGAAAGCAAGGTCACGCCCTCGTTCAACTCACGGGAAACAGCAGCCACGCCCCTCAAGTAGCCACGTTGCCCCAGCGTGAAGTCGGCAAAAGGACGGTCTAGCTTGGTTCGATACACAAAGTTGGCTGAGCCTGCGGATGAAAAATCTCCCTCCGATGCAAAGTAAGGCCCCTTCCGATACTCCACCCGTTGCACCAGTTCAGGAATCAGAAAGTTCAAATCGCTGTAGCCATGCCCGTGTGCATGGGTTGGCATATTGACTGGCACGCCATTGACCGTTGTCGCAAAGTCGGTGCCGTGGTCCAGGTTCATGCCACGCAAAAAGTATTGGTTGGCTTTGCCATCCCCCGAATGCTGGGTGACCACCATCCCAGGGATGTACTCCAAGACTTCCGCAGGCCGCAGGATAGCCCGATTGCGCAGAAGCTCTGATCCCACCACCCCTTGACTGGCAGCATCACTGCTGCCAATTGAATTGTCATAGTGCCCCGTGACCACGATGGGTGCAAGCTCATGGCTCCGAACAGCGCTGCCGCACCAAAAAAGTGCGACCCATAAGCAAGCGGGGACAAAGCGGGGCATCATGCACTGATTTTGCAATTGTTGGGCCAGGCCAAAAAGAAAGCCGCTCTTGGGCGGCTTTTGGTGCAACCCAATGGCAGATCAATGCTTGTGCTGGCCAGGCGCTGCCGGGGCTTTGACAGGCAGCTTCAGTTCCTGGGTTGTCTTGTTGCCCTTGGCGTCTTGAAAAGTGAGCGTCACAGGCACGCTGCTGTCCGCAGCCAGCGGCGCCTTCAAATCCATCAACATCACGTGGAAGCCGCCGGGTTTGAGCTCGACTGTCTTGCCAGCGGGCAAATCCAGGCCGTTGGGCAAGGCCGCCATTTTCATGACATCTTTGTCCATCTTCATTTCATGAATTTCCACGACGCCAGCGACAGGACTCACGGCCGACACCAGCTTTACGCTGTCTTTGGCCGTGAGCTTCATGAAGGCGCCAGTGGCTTTTTGGCCCTGTACCGTCGCGCGAACCCAGGCATCGGCCACCGTGATGTTTTGGGCAAAGGCTGCGTTGGCGAAAAAGGCAGACAAAACGATAAGGCGTTGAAGTTTCATAAGTATCTCCTTGTAAAAAAATGTAACGCAGAAATGCACAATGCAGAGAATTTGAACACAGCTTTTGAATCGCCTAGTCCCTGGAATGTCGTTCTGTGATGAAGCCGATTTTTTGCAGGCCCGCGCGCTGCGCGGCGGCCATGGCCTGTGCCACGCGCTCATAGCGCACCTCTCGGTCGCCCTTGATGTGCACTTGTGGCTGGGGCTCGCGCGTAGCCTCGGCTTTGAGCAGCGCAGCCAATTGC
>JACCDQ011217040.1_pt1 | contig 21064 bp, 32 predicted proteins | sample 7446031 | NCBI WGS metagenome assembly JACCDQ01 (sample SAMN15323442, study PRJNA562643) | freshwater metagenome | isolation source: river surface water | place: USA:Blue River Watershed | collected 2017-08-17
GGACCTTGCGGCCGATCATGTCCGGGGTGATCTCGATGCCGCCGGCCGCGTAGAGCGGGTAGCGGGCCGTCCGTTCACCCCGGATCGCTGGGTTTGATTCAGTTTTTGTATTCACGATGTAATTGCTAAGCGGACCGCAAAGCCATTGCGCTTGGCCCAGTTCTTGAGCCTGGAAGGGTTCAGGGCCTTGGACATCGTGACCAGCTTCGAGAGCTCGGCCTTGGCCACCTTCAGCGAGGCAGCAGCCGGATTCTTGGACTTCGAATGCTTCCGGTTGTCGGACACATACTTGCAGAAGTTCGTGCCTTTGATGGCCTTGCAGACGCGCCAGCCTTCGAAGTCGGTCTTGCCGTAGTCGAAGCGGGTGAGGTTCTTGAGGGATTTGAGTTGCATGGTATTTGAATGTTGATGGGTAACTGGTTCTCTCGATCTTACGGTAGGGGGTCTGTGCTGCCGATCATCGGGCCCTTGGGCGGGGCCTTACTGAGGTATAGGGTGACGCATTGTGTGTGCCAATCAGGGGCACCGCCGAAGCCCGATCTGACGCCCCACTCTCGATCCGAAACGTAGTATTCCGCGCCTCCTTCACGAAAGCGTTCGCCCAGAGATGGGAGGTAACTCCATGAGAGCCAACCGGCTCGATGCAGGCACTCTCCAGTCTCTTTCGCAATAAGTTGAACTTGGATCATGATTTTGCTCTAAAATGCCCCAGGATCGGTCGACGCCGCCGCCGGGTTGTGTGATGCCCGCCGGGCTTGTCGGGGAGGATAGACCCGGTGGCGCTCAAAGGATGGCCGGCTGGCGCGTTCAACCAAACTTAGACCCCGACGTGGCGCGACCGCGCTTCAGCGCGCGTTGCGCTACGGCGGGGGTTGAAAACCCCGCCACCATTTTCTCTTTATAGGTGGCGTGGTGGTTTATGGGATGATCTCCCAGCCCGCCGTGCAGGCACACACCCAGGCGGCGTAGGCCTTCTCCCGGACGTCGCCCCACCGGCTCCATACCCTGACCACCCACGGGTCATCAGGGTCGATGGTAGCCCACCAGTTGTTCCCGCTGTCCAGGGTGTAGACCTCGGGATGGGCCGGATCCGCGGCATAGGGAAGGCCGCCCACATAAGCGTAATCGGGGAAGAACTTGGCCAACCTCCGCATCACAACTTCGCTCACGACCGGGGCCGGCTTGCTCATCTTTATCCGGATCATAGGTCGGCGGTTTGGTGGTCCTCGTCTGGCTCCGCGGCCAGCGCGGCTCTCATCAGCTCCACGAGCACCAGCCCGTGAACCTTGTCGAAGGGGGCCTCGTCCGAGCGCTCCTGGTCCTTGGCGTTTGCCCGGGCTTCGAGGAGGTCGGCGGCGTCCTTGACCGACTCAAGGTATACCCCCTTGTTGGCGACGATCATGCTGCCCACGGCGTAGATCACGTCCGTGCCACTGTGCCACTGGTGCAGCTGGCACCCGACACAGTCGCCCCCGCCACTGACGAAGTGGATCGTCTGCTCTCCCCGGACAAAGTCCAGGCCGATCACCGGCTCATCGCCGCCCGCTCCAATCAGGCGATCCCGGTATTCCTCCGGTGTCTCACCTGGGGCCGGCGCGGCGCCGTAATACTTCTGGGGATCACGAATATCGAAGTTGCAGTCGTTCGCGGCCGACCCGAACACGTTGTCCGGCCCGTAGTAGTTGTAGAGATCGTCGATCCTTGCAGGGTATTCGATCTGCTCCATCCACTCTTCCTTGTCCTCAAACCCGTGGGATTCCAGGAAGCTCTTCCAGTCCTCGGGCTTGATCCAGTCGAAGTCGCTGTCGAACTTGGACGAGTTCATGGTGGCCCGGCGGAACTGCTTGCCGTGCCTGAACACGAACAGGTAATCGTCGGGGGAGCCGTCGCGCAGCTCCTCGGGGATCAGGCGCCAGCATATGTCGTAATCGAACACCGAATATTCGAGGCTCGCGTCCGGCCCCTCGAAGCCCTGGGCCTCGAGCAGCGGGATTGTCACCAGATTGTCCACGTGCTGTGGGTTCTCCGGGTAGGGTATGGTGGTATCACTCATTTTTGTCGAAGTTGCTGTCTCATCTCCCGGTCCGCATGCTTGCGGGACAGGCGGTAGACCTTGTCGTGCCCGCACCCCAGATCCTGGAAGTGCTTCTGCCATTTGCGCAGGAGGGGAAGGTAGCGCCTGTAGTAGGCGGCCTCCTCGTGTTCGTTGGTGAACGTCAGCATGGCTCAGTCGGGTTTGCCTGGGGCCTTGCCCTTGACCAGGTCCGATCGGCTTTGCAGCACCAGGTTGGTGACCGCACAGTTCGTCGTGTCCCCGTCCTTGTGCATCACCACCTTCTCCGGATCAAAGTCCTTGAGGAAGGCAGCGGCCACCAGGCGCGCTACCTTGTAGCCGCAGGGGATGCCATTCCACTTGAACTGCACTTGGCGTATGCCTTTGGCCGTCGGCTTCTCCGAGAACATCTTCTCCCGGCCTAGAGGCATCTTGCGCTTCACGCGGCCCAGGTTGCTCACGAAGTGACCGGGGTGACCGTCGATTTCCTTCCAGCGCTCCTTCACGCTCTGGCCCCCTTCTTTTTTGCTGCGACATACACCCAGGCCGGATTGGCGGCCTGCAGCATCTGCCGGCATTCGTCGTCGGACAACTCCCGATCGAAGCCGCCCTTCTCGCTCTTGTGGTAAACGGCCACCAGCTGGAACTGATCGGGGTTGCCGGTCTTTTCGTTGCTGAACATCGCTCGCATCGCCGGATCACTGATCCAATGGAGCACGGGCTTGAGAGCCTTGGGCTTCTTCATTTGATTTCCTTGAGTTTGATCTGAACCTCGTAGCGCTGACCGGTCTTGCTGTCCACGACCAGCGGCATACCTTCGGGACTGGAGCCGGCGGCCGGCTTTGTCAGTCCTTTGTCTGCCGCCACTCGCATGGCCAACGCCTCGAGCTGAGGCCCGAGCGGTAGCACCTGCTTCAGCGCGTCATACCCAGGGCAGAGCTCCGGGTGGAGATCGGCGAGGCCGCTGGCCGCCGCGTATCGCCTGTCCCTGCGGTTTGCAAGGCAGCGCGACACCAGGTTCTGCAGCTTCTCATAGGTCCTGAGCCTCAGCATTTCTTCGCTGACAGTGGCGCTGTAGCGGGCTGTGACTCTGTCGCTTATGGCCTCGAATAGCTCGGCAAAGGTGCGTGGGCGGGTAGCCGCCAACAGCTCCCGCACCAGCTCCTCGTGAACGTAGTCTGGGGTGATTCGCCTCTTGATGATGTGTGTCATACGGTTGATTCGGCCATGAATTGGTTCAGGATCTCCAGTAGCTGGCTGTGGGCCTCAATGAAGTCCTGCTGCTTTGGAGTTTTCCACTGTTTCCGCCTGATGTCTAGTCTAGGCGCGATGATCTTGGCCTGGTCCCTGAGGGCGTGCAGGCCGTTGGACTTACGAAAATCTGGGGCGCGCTCGCCCAGGAGAGCATCCTGGAAGTAGGCGCGCCATTCTGGCTTTCCAATCTCCTCAAAGAGGAACCAGGCCAGGCCCTGTTCGGAGCCCGGCATGGAAGGGGTCTGAAACACCTGGCGGAGGAAGCCGGCGAAGTCGTCATCAGACGACAAGCGCTCGGCCGCCTCGGCCATTACCGGTTTCAGTCCCAGGAATTTTTGGTAGCCATCCACGATCTAGTCCTTGGTGATGAGTTTCTCGATCTCGGCGATCGTCGGTCGCTTCCAGTTCACGATGCGGCCAGTGGCCAGATCGATGTCAAGTATCACGTAGTCGCCGTAGTGCTCGCCCGGGAAGAAGTCGGGCACATAGCCTTCATACTCCCCAACCTCTTTGTCTTTGGGGTCGATGAAGGTCGCGGTGAACCGGTCGGAGCATTTGACGCAGATGCGCATCACGGCATAGGACGGGGCGGCAGTTGATTTCTTGGGCATAAGGGTGGTTGGTTCAGGCCATGGCCGCAGCCATGTCCTCGGATTCGATCGCCGGATCTTCGTCGTCCGCCGGGTTGAGTGGCAGGCCTTTGCCCACGCGCTCCCAGCGCTCATTGAACTTCTCGGGCTTTCCGCGCAGCTTGTCGTCCATGAAGGACGGGGCCACGACATAGAACTCCTCGCGGGTCGGGTAGACGTCCTCCTCGCGCTCGATCATGACCAGGTAGTCGATGCCGCGCTTGGTCACGATCTGCCCGTGGTATTTCTCCAGGGTGTTGGACACTAGGGTGCCGCGGGCCTGGGGCTGGATCTTCTGGACGTAGCGCATGGCGTCGCCCTTGCCGGTGTAGATGCGGCGCACCCTGTAGAGAGCCCACTCGCATTCATCCAGGAGCTTGGCAAACTCGACCATGGCAGCGTTCGCGTGCTTGAGCTGCACCACATCCCGCAGAGCCTTGTCCCTGTAGAGATGGCCGCGCCAGTTGAAGCACAGGCTATTGTACTCGACCAGCATCCCCCGGGCAGTTTGCTCTGGAGCTTCATTCCAGCGATCGACAGCGCCCTGCTGACCTTTGGCTGCTTCCGCGCAAAACGGGCAGAAGCTGCAGTGGCTCTTGCGCCAGGCGATCCCGGACTTGGCCAGGATGTAGTCCTCGCACTTGGCCCGGTTCCACTGCCACTCGTCGAGCGGGTAATGGCCGACCCGGCTGGGGCCGTCATAGAGCTTGGAGCGCTCCACCCGAACCACCTCGTCCGAGTTGAACCCGAACACCATAAGCGGGGGCTTCTGGGTCTTGTTCGGGATCTCGCGATCGGCGTTGTGGCGCTGGATGTGATACTCGCTCTTGTCGGTGCGGGTCACCTCGTCGGCGTTGTATCCGAAGACGTGGTAGACCGGCTTGGTCAATTCGAGGTGCTGAAACTCTAACGCGAGCCAGGTTTCTATCACAAATGCTTTATACTTAATCGCACATTTGTGCTCGCCTCCAAACTGAGGAACTGTTCCTGACTTTAACAGGTAATCACTCAGCTTGTAGACACCATCGGGATTAAGCTTCATCGGTTGCCTCGTATCCTGCAGCACAACGATTCCATCTTCCTCAAGAAATCCGCGCCGAGCTAACTCCACAAACCTTACGTTGTGTTGACGCAGCAACGGAAGCATTCTCGCTTCACAGTCCCGGATCGTATCATTCTTGTGCTCTTCCCCGACTTGAGCCGTCACAACAATCAACTGACTCCAGTCCACAAAGGGCCTCGACTCAGGCTCTGCTACCCAGCGCTCCAGAATCGCCTGCGATTCCACTCCCATGCCGTGCGACTGAATGACAATTCTCTCGGCGCACGGTTCAGTGCGCGGTAGCGGTGTGGTCCGCTTTGGGACCTTTACTTTTTTGCTCATGTTTGAATGTATGCTTCCATGTTTTACCCCGGTAGATCAGGCTTACCTGTCCCTCCGTGATTCCAAACTTATTACCGATCTCACGAAGAGTAAGACCGTTCGCTCTCAGCCGTTTGATCTCCTCAACATCAGCTGGCGTCAACTTTGCCATCGGGTGCTTGTGTCCTTTGCGATCGGGCATATGCCCATTACGCAGCATATCCCTCCTATTGTCGGATAGTGTTCCCCAGCGCAGATTGGGCAGGGTATTGTTGTCCTTATTGTCATCATAGTGGCAACCTACAAATCCGTCAGGCTTTGGACCTACAAAGGTCATCAACACTACCTGATGCAGTTTGAACTGTCGGCGCGCTTTTCCTGGCTCTTGGAACGAAATCAACCAGTAGCCGCGTTGCCCCTTTGTAGAGAGTCGCTCGCTCCACGCCTCATACGGGAACTCCGGATGCGGATGCTTAGAACGACAACCAAATACGCGACCCATGTCGGTCGCCGCATACCCCGGCCATCCGGGGACGTGGCGGATTTCCTCGCCCTCCAAGGCCGGCAGCGGCGGCATCTCGGAGAACCACGTGGGCTCAAGTTTCCGGATAGCGATCTCCGCGGCCTTGGTGATGGAGATTTCTCCGGACTCACGGCGGGCGATGGTGCGCCAGCTGACGCCCAGCATCTCCGCCACTTTCTCCCAGGTCCCGATGCTTTTGCGCAGCTGCTTGTATTGGTCTTTGGTCATGCTCCTTATTATGACGTAACGTCATATAAGTCAAACTTCTTTGGTTTTCCCCAAATGGGGAATGCTGGAACGTCTGACCTTCAGCATGTGTCTGCGAGCTTGGTTATCGCACCAGCGATTCACCCAGCTCCTGCTGTCCGTATTGCTTGTATGGCCGCGCACATGGCGAACGGCTATGCCCTTGTGGTAGGGATTTGCCTTCAGCTGCTGAAGGGCAGCCAGGCAATCACACTGGGCCAGGATCTTGGCCGGCTTGGGCATCAGCTTGGTGGCCGTGGCCACGCCATTCTCGAGCGCCCATAGCTCGGCCTCGACGCTGGTGCCCGGCCGCTTCTTGAAAGCCCCATGGCGCCTGTGCCTCCGAACTTCGCCGTCAGGCGAGTTCACTGTGATCCAGGCCGCCCATCCGCCGGCATTCGTCTCCGGGCAGAATGAGGCGTCTGTGATGACCGTGGCGCGCCAACCAGAATACTCCTTACGTTTCTTCATCTGGACTTACGCCTGCGCCTTGCACCGTGCCGGATGGCCAGGGCAACGGCAACGGCTCCAATCGTCAAGGGAACGGAAAGGATGGTTGCGATTTTGATTTTGCTCATAAGCTTTCTGGATCGGACTCGATCAGGACAGGCATGCTCAGCACGCGGTTGGCGCGGTAGACCGGGTCATGGGTTCCGGGCCAGCACCAGTAGGCCTCAGCCCGCAGGTCGGGAGGAGCCTTCTCGATTTCCCGGAGCAGGCTGGCATGGCGATTGGCGGTCTCAGCCTTGTCGTAGGTGAAGGCCCCACGCGCAGGCGTCCAGATACACGAACCTGAAACCAGCACCCAGCGCTTCAGGAGCTGGATGCGGCCTAAGGTTCCGTCTGTCGGATCGAATTGCGGTCCGTATAGGGGATCGATTTGCACGTTGGTTCAGGGGCTGACAACTTCGACTTCTTGGGCTGTGGACTTCTTCTGAAGTTTGGTGATTGAGTTCCACAGCAGCCATAGTGTGGCAGGGATCCAGAGCAAAAGCAAGGCTGCGCTCAGGAGGATCAGAAGCGCCGCGGCCAAGGGGAGGCCGATGGCGCACGCCATGATCTGCGCCACGCGCGAAGTTTTGTTCCATTTGTCGATCGGATTTTTGGGGAGCATGAGGTTATGATGAAGTTAAGATCTTGGAGCCCCAGGTGGGGCCCACCCATTCGTGGTCACAGTGTTCGCAGTAGTGGTAGATGCAGTTCACCGCGGCCATTCTGTTCGGCGCCAGGGAAGCGCTGAGCTTCCCCTTTTTCTTTGCCCAGTCAGGGACCTGCTTTCCGTAAGGCACGAACCGAATCCGGCTGGCAACCTTCCGACACTTCTTGCAGGTCTCCTTGGCAGGTTCCTCGACTGTCGTCAGGGGCACGTAACCCTCAACGATATGTCGCTCATCCTTGCGCCCGGCGTTCGGCGTGTCCCAGATCAGGTTCTCCGGGCAGCAGTTGGTCGGGCAGCCGTCTGCGAACCTGGGCCTGAGAGCCTCATCAAAGTCAGGGCAGAAGACCTCGCCGACGACTCGGGCCACGCGCCTGGTGGCGTAGGACCCATTGACGAGCGCCTGGAAGATCAGGGCGCCATGAGGATCCTGCCGCACTTTGACGTCTCGTCCGCCCAGTCGTATGCGCCCCCAGCTGCTGGCTTTGTATCCGGGCAGCGAGGGGATGGGTTTCCATCTCTCCGCTTTTTCACGGTCACTCATTGTCTTGGAAGCAATTCTTTCAGGCACTGATACAGCTCGTCGACAGTCCCTGAGTTTTCGATGACAACATCGACCAGATGTGGGGATACCCCGACCTCGGAAGCGTGATCCATCCTCTGCAGGTTATCACGCTCGATCTTGACGATCGTGGTGCCGATGGCGCGAAGGGCATGGGCCTCGTTGTCGAAGCGCACGTCGTCGATCACGTAATTGTGACCAGGCTTGATTTGCGAGATCAAGTAGTTGCACCACAGATCGTCTCCAATCATTTGCCGCCCCCATTCAGTGCCGAGCGACTGGTAGGCATACCGGCGGGTCTTTCCACACAGGACTGCCACAGGTTCTTCCTTGGGCCCGGGCTCCGGAACAAGGACCTCGATCATCTTCTTCAGCGGCGTGGCGAACGACAACCGGATGTATCCCAGTTCGTCGACCAGGCGCTGAGCTGCTGTTGACTTTCCACTCCCCGCCAAACCGGCGAGGCCAATGATGGTGGTATCAGGTATGCTCATTTGAAGGGTCTCATGTTGTAATTTTTCTATATGATGCGCGATTGTTGCGGTCGGGTTTGTAGGTAAAGGCGACGGGCGGTTAATTACACTGTTCGTTTGAGAATTAAGACCGTCGTCCAAGACACCTACGATATCGAGACTCCACATACTGCCACGGTCGTCCCACTCTCCCTTGGTCGCCCAGCAAGCCACAGGGTCTTTGTTGCCTTCCTCCATAAACGGGTATCGGTCAGGGTCGTGACATACGCCGCAGCTCGAAACGATCTTTTTGGTGCAGCTTCCATCACGCAGCAAATGTATCTTCCCGATGATAGGAGTGACGGAAGGGCGAGGGTCTGATTTTTCGTCAATTCTCATATCGAATAAAAATGAAGAGGCAACGAACAAGTCGTGCCATACAACCGCTACCAACCCCCTTGTCGGCGGAGGCTTGACGTGGGTTCATGGCTTCACCTCCGTTTCACCGCTGGCTCCCGCTGGTAGCGGGGTATGCACTTTGACGTTCGGGTAATCAAACAAATTTAACGCGTAAGACACCATCGGCGTTTCCATGAATATGCTGATCATACCACCCATCCTCGCGGCGTTTCAAAATCGCGAACATGCGACCGCTCATAGCACGCGCGGATCCGGCGTCGGGGTCCATCTCGGTCACTCGAAACTTAACGGGACCGAACATGGTCGTAATCGATAGTTCCATGCCGCTGTGAATCTCGTCAGCCACTTTTGTCTCGTGCGTCTCGATTATACGCAGCCTGCCCTGCCGGAATGCTTCGACCACTTCAGGGGAGACAACTCCTTGTTCATCGTCAACCGGGGACTGTGGAACAGAAGATCCCGAACAAGTCGCGCCATCCAACGCGCCCTCAGTCTCTTGTTTGGCGGCGTTAGTTTCCTCCGGTGGTGTATTTTCGTCTTGCATAGTCGTATAAGGTTAGTCGGTCGCGCGGATGCGCTTTGCGTTCGGTGAATGAATCAGCGGATTCTTCTTGTGCCAGTCCACGCACCACAGGAAGAGGCGGACGCAGTAGCGCGGGAAGAAGTGCAGGTAGATTCCCTTCCAGTGTTTGTGCCATGACACGAATGCCACGTTGCAACAAAACCACCGAACAAGGCGGTGGAGGACAACAGCCTCCCGTTGAGTCTTTGATGTATTCATAGCTTTTTGGCGGGAGGCTGCGCCTCACTTTGGTCGTAATGACGGAATCAATAGACCGAGTGCACCCGGCCTACGCAATATTTATCCACACTTACCGTAGGCTTTGGCAATCGCTATCATGGCCGCAGTCGCGTCCCCCGAAGTATCATGGGGCAGGCGCCAGACGTTCCCGTAGAGATCCCGGCCTCTGGACACAGCTTTCAGATGCGCCTTGAGCGCTGCTATTTCACTGAAGTAACTGTGATACAGGGACTTCGGACCGTCAAACGCCTTGGCGTCTGTCAGGCTCGTGAGGGCCCTTGCCAGCGCCAGGTCCAGCCTGGACACAGCATGCCCCTTGCCTCCGAATATCCTGGCCACCAGGAAACGCTCATAGGCATGGACAAGCGCCCGCTTGCACGAGGCCGACAGTTGCTTGTCCGACTTGAAGTCCTTGCCCGCATATTGCTTCCGTAGACGCTTATCTCCGGACTTGGACCGCTGGCGGTTCCGACGGTCAGCAAACGGGTTGTAGCCCTCACGCACCCTCAGGAAATCCTCCCATTCATCAACCGACATCCGCGATAAGCGCCGCATCTCCCCTTGCAGGAAGTCTGGCGTTGCTCCGCTGGATGCGGAATACCCATCAACAATACTGCGGGCGTCTGAAGCGCAAAAGACGAAGATCCCAAGATCCTGGGGCTTCCCAACCTTCCCACTCGCACACCCAATCCATAGCTCGACGCCCTCGACTTTGACCTGATGACAGATCTGCGGTCGATTGAAGCGGCGCACAAGCTTTTCGGCGCTGCTTGCCGCTGTCATTTGATTGCGTTTTTTCCCTTTCCGTATTCGAACTCCGCCCCTTCGCGCTTCAGCCTTTGACGTGCCTTTGAGTGCTTGGATCCAGCAGCGCCAGGCCCATGGATCAGAAGTGCGAACTTCTTGACCTTCGGGTTCTGCGCCAGCGAATCATCGTGGTCGATCTCCAGACCCATGGCCTCTGCTTCCTCCGGGTGATAAACGACGATAGCCTCCCGCAGGTTCAGCTCGTCGATCAGATGGTCGAACTTTCCGCCGCGGCTGGCCGTGAGCACGAAGTTCTGCGGAATCAGGAACATCGCGTCTCGCCAGAAGTGCAGGCTCTTGGTGTAGGCATAGAACAGCCGATCCGGATTGCTCCTGGCTACCTCCATCCACGCCACGAAGTAATCGAGGCTGAAGAAGTCACCGCCGACGTGCACCCGGACCTTGGTGTAGAACTTCCGAGGCAGCGAGATGTCGATCAGCGCCGTCATAACCTCGACGGTCTTGGCCTGAATCAGAGCCTTCCAGTTGCGGTCGGTCGAGCTCCTGAGCGTCGGGTAGGTTGCCTCCCGCGAAGCCATGAAGCACCGATACATCGTGTTTTTCCCGTCCTGCACCTTGCGCTTCTTTCGGTCGAACCGCGACTGGCACTCGCAGGCCCCGGGGCAGGTGTAGCCCGCGGGGAGCGTGAAGGTCGCGACGTCCGGAGCCAGCTTGGCATTACCGCTGCCGAAGAACAGGTGCCCAGGGTCGGAGACAGTGGACTTCCTCATGCAGTTGCGCCCTCCTTCTCAAGCATGACTTCGAAAATGGACTGCATCACAGCCGGCCAGGTTTCGTTGGTGAAGATGAAGTCGAGGTGGGTCTTGAGGCCCAGCTTCACCGACATCGATACCGGATGCATGCCGGTGACCTTGAAGAACTCGTGGTAGGCTTCAACCCACACCGTGTGCCAGTCCTTGTGCAGGGCCAGCACCGTGCAACCTGCAAGCCTCCTGAGCGTCGCCCGCATCACTGCCTGCTCCGGTTTGGCGCTTGGGTTTCCGTTATCGCTGGCCCGACCTTCTTCGAAGAGTGGGAGCTGGGTGACTGCGGAGCTGGGCGCGCAGCTGCCTTCTTCGGAGATCTCGACCAGGGTGGCCAGAGTCCGAAGGACGGCGGGAGTCGGGTTTGTGAAGCTGAACTTGAATTGGAGCTGATTGGGGGATGAGGTTTTCATCTTGGGTGTTTGTGTGTGGTTTCTTTGCGCGGCTCGACGATCTCGATCATGTAGACCTGGTCATGATCAACCAGGGTGACGGTGCTGCCATCTCGGACAACGGCCTGTACACGACGCATGATTGCCTCGATGCTGATCCGTTCGTTCTTGGGCAGGCGCGGAACAATGCGCTGCCATAACTCCTCCTGCTCATCGGTCATCACATGCAAACGAGGCATGGGATCCTTGGCACTGCGAGGGTCTCGCTTCCGTGGTGACGGGGTGACCCTTGTTTCAACGAGGTCGATTTCTACGTGAAGACGTAGACGGGTAAATTTGGGCATTAAAACTTGCCTGTGGTCTCCAGCTTTTCACCGTAGCCCTCGCCATACGCCAGGCGCGGGATCGGATTGTAATTGCTCTGGATATTCGTGTCCTGCGCTCGTGTGATGCCTTGCTGGATCTGGGCGCCGAGGTATGAACCCCCGAGGCTGGCCAGCCAGTCATCATCAGTCGCTGCTACCTGCTGCAGCCGGACAAAGGCGGGGCGGAACCCCGGCTCTTTGGGCGTGACATAGACTTTGTCGAATCCCTTGGACTGAATGGACTCGGCCATCTTCGGCGTGATCTTGGTTCCGATCGTGTGATGAAGAACCGGTGCGCCCAAATACTGTCCAATGGCATCCTTAGGCAGCGCCTCCTTGGGCGTGTCCTGCATCTGCATGCGGTGCATGTATTGGCTGTAGCGAACCGTGTCGTCGGGCAGGAAGCCTTCCTCGATCGGGTCGTCCAGCTGCACGTGGTCGATGTTGACCCGGGCCAGAACTTCGAACTGGCGGCGGTCCATGCCGGCATTGGTGGCCTTGGCCATCTGGGACACGCGGTCCGCCCAATAGCGGCGCGCCTCACCCAGGCCCTTGTATTGGAGGATGTCCTCCGGATCCACCAGGCCGTCCGTGACGCTGTCGCCAGCCTCCAGCTCGTCGCCGGGCTTGACTGTGATCTCGCGGTCGATGGGCACGTAATGCTTCTCGCCGGCGATGATCACGTAGTTGCCGCCCTGGGGCGCCGGCTCAATCCGTTCGACCCGGCCGGCGGTCTTGGCCACGGCCGCCCGGTCTTTGAACTCCTCGGGGGATTCCATGAACTGCATGATGTAGTCCAGGCCCGAGAACTCCTTGGCCTTGCCCTTGCCAGACACCACGTGCTTCATCGAAAGCGCGGCCTGGGTCAGGGGCTCGCCCAGGGCGTTGCTGGCAGTCACGCCAACATGGTCCCCGAGCTTCGGGAAGTGTCCCTCGGCTTTCACCCCGAAGCACTTGGCGCAGAGGCCGCGCTCGGCGTTACAGGTCATGGGGCTGCGAACAATCACTTCCTTGACGCCGGACGTCTTGAGCTTGGCCAAGGACCGGCGATCCAGCACGGTGCCGGCCTCGAGGCCAGCGACCGGCTTCTGCAGCACTCGGCCACGGAGATCCGGCTCGTCAAGAGGCAGATCGATTCCGTTGGTAGTGCCGCAGTCGTTGTCGGTCACGACAAACGAGGCAGCGGCACGACTCAAGGTCTTGGCCAGGAAGCCACCCTTGGCCGTTGCCCGCTTGGACTGCGTCACAGACTGCCGGGCAGCATAGGTGCCGGCCATGTAGTCGGCCGGGGACAGACCCTCAGCAAATGAACGCCTGATGAACCATGGCACGGCCCTGCCTTTGGCGTCCGGGTAGTAACCCGGCGAGCTGATCAGGTCCCGCAACTGGGCTTCCTTACCGCGGGCGCCAGTGAGCACGGTCAGCGCGATATTGTTGCGCCTGGCCATGGCCGCGGCATTGGTTTCGCGGGACACCCTGTCGGACGCCTCGCCGTAAAGCGTGGCGAGCGCCCCGCGCAGCTCATCTGGGTCTTTGATGGTTCGACGAATCTCCGCTTCCTTGGTCTCCAGCTCACTGTAAATCGGCGTGCGATCGATCACCGGATCAAAGTCACTCAGTCTGAAAGTCTCGCCGCGGTAATAGGCCTGCTTTCGACCGACATCCAAAATCTTCTTTGCGAGCTCTGCATAGAGCTCGGGCTTGGTTTTTGCGACCTCGGCCAGCAGCTTGTCGACGCCCTTTTTGTCATAGACACGCAACGGGTCTCGAAGCTCCTCGGGTAGGAGGGAGTCCATGAGCACATTCACGGCAGATTGACGCTGTGGCATGGCGCATACTTTGCACCAACTGGTAGCAAGTAAAAAGCCCAAAATGAGAGTGATACGCCGGGAGGTTGAATTATTCGCAGGCGCCAGGCCCGCAAGATAATTCAACCGCCCGTGGCGTATCCCGCAGGTTGCCCTGCGGTGAGTAAAAGAGAAGACTCTCTTACTCAGATTCATATAACGCGCCCCGCCTCTTCATTTCAGCGGGCTGGCTTACGACTCAACATATAGGACACCGCCTCTCCGCTCTCCAGCTCTGGTAGTGTCCACTGGGCATAGGCCAGCCTATGCATATAGTCCAGGCGGGACGCAAAGTTCCCCCTGGCACACTGTGCATAATGGGCCCGATCGTGGCAGTAGACTGGAACCGCTCGCAGCATGGCGTCAATCCCCAGCGTGGAGTTGTAGGTCACCACCGCAGCAGCGCGGCGAATAGCCTCGTCCAGCGGTACGCGCTTTGGGTCCTGAATCATTTTCAAGTTCCACCCTTCTGGCTTGACGTAGGTCTGTTGAGGATGAGGACGCCAAATCAGCGGCCGCCTTACCACCCGGACGGCCTCCTGGGCCTTACGGGTGAGAAAGCGAATCAGGTCCGGGGAGGACAAGTTATGCTGCGCGTCGAAGCCTACCTGGGAGGCGACGAGCAAATACTCGCCGGCCTCCTCTGGCTTCTCCAGGATATCCAGTTTCAGGGCTTCCCACCTTGCAGAATCAGCCTTGGGCGGGATATCGCACAGCCTGTTCCAGCCGAGCTGGAAGTATCCATTGATGTCACCATTGTTGTTGGCGCGTCTCAGGAACCCCAGCTCCACGAGCATGACGGGAATGCCATATTGGGCGCAGAACTTTCTGGCCTTATCCGTGTTTGACTTCATCCCACTACACACAGCAAACGCCACATCATCTGGCAATTTGCGTACCCTCGGCGGGCTGGTTAGCGACTCGACTTGATAGCCAAGTGCTTCAGCGCCTCGGACTAACGAAGCGTGGCGCCTTAAAAGACAAGACGCACCTTCGGCTGTAATCGACAATACTTTTTGAGGCATAATGCGCTCATTTATTCCTCTGGGCTGTGAGGAATACAAACGTAGCCCTTGCGTTCAAGCTGTTGAATGATCTTCTGATACATCTGCTGTGGATCCTCGGAGTAATCCAGATCCACAATAGTTACAAATGGCGTCTCCTTGCTGTTGCGGCAATAAACTGCCGTCACTTCGCCTTTATCCAGTATCACTTGGATTTCTGCCACGCCGTTCTCAGTTACGAGGCGTGGCTCGGATAATCCTTTGCTCTCCGCGGTTTGCTTAGCAGCTGCTAGTGCAGCTTTCCGGCATTCTTCTTCGTCAGCGACAGCGTGAGGCTGAGCCACACTGACTGAAAATGTGTGCAGCTTTTCGATGTGCTCATGGCACGCAAAAAGGTAGGTTCTAATCAATTTATTTTTCGATTGGTATTAGTCGTGCCGTGGGTTCTCCTACGGCTTTAGCATAACGTTGAAACGCTTCATCATCCGGGTCTAGGAACGTCACCGTTCCATCGTGGGCTGGTATGAGCAGCCTGCAAAGTTTTCCATCCACGCTGCATATCTCGATCGCAGCGGCATTAGGCGGTAAAGGTATTACCGCTCCATCAGTAGCACGTAGTCTTAGCATTACATTGCTGGGAGGAGGGTGTTGATCACCTTCTTACGCTCATCACGAATAGCCTTCTGCTGCGTCAGCTCGCTTTCAAGCTTCTGCATTCTGGCTTCCTGCTCTTGGCGGTATTGTGCAAACTCCTTGCCTTGCGACTCGAGCTTTTGCACCACCTGTTCGATCACGGTAGCAACCTCGCCCGATATCGCAGGCGGTGCTGCACTCTGGGACGGATCTGCCCCGGGCGGTGGGCCCTGCTGAGGCATCGCTTCAGGCGGTGGAGGCCCTTGCGGTGCGCCTTGTGGCGGAGCGCCAGGAGGAGGGCCTTGAGGCTGCTCTTCCGGAAACGGAGGCACCGGCATCAGCGCCTGCTTGATCAGGTTGAAATCCTGCCTGAGGAGCGAAACTGCTTGAACACGCGAATTCATGGCCGTCAGTTTACACGGATCTTGGGCAATGGCAATGCGTTTCGCAGGGCGCAATCCTTGAGGAAAGCCAGCAAACGCTCAGCATCCACGTGGAAAACCGCCCGGCGGCCTGAGGCATATTCGAACTCTTCTGGAATCCGGACACTGCTCGGCAGCGGCCCCGTGAAGAAAGCCCCCCATTTTGTGCCGTATCGGATCGAGGACACAACCGCCAAAAGCGGCTGCCCGACGATCCGACAGGCAAAGCTCTTGGCCGCCTTGACGTCCAATCGCTGTCCCGCGGGAGCTTTGACCACAAGCCACTCTCCCCATAGCCAGAAGTCGGTAGGACCGTTACTCCAGAGCTCGCGCTCCAGCTGCGTCTCGGCTGCTACCGCTTCTGCCATCGCCCGCAACCTGTATGTCAGGGCACGTCCCATGGCCATCATCGCAGTTTCAAAATCTAGGTGCGGCAGAATCCACTGGACCGGAAGTACACGCCTGGTGATCTCCGGGCTGGGGTAGACGCCGTTGTCCCACGCGTCCAAAGGGGCGACCAGCTCACAGTCCAGCATGTGGGCGAACATCGTGTAAGCCTGCTGCAGCTCCAGGTCCAAGGTATTGGCAGCAAACGCCGGCCACGGTCCCTCCTCGGAATACTTCAGGATGGTCTCAATGATCTGGGTGCCGTAGTGTTTCCACACCAGCCCAGCCGTAGCGTAGGGACAAATACGAAGAGCCGGAGCCTTTGGCACTTCCGCCTCTCCATGGTGATCAAACCTTCCGCTCGTAGGATCGTAGACACCACCGCAGTCGAGCAGAACATCTGCAGCCTTCCATACTTCCGGATCGCTGCTACGCACAACCGTGATCTCGCCTTCGTGTAAGATATGGAAAAACCACACCGCCAGCAGTTCATCTGCATGATGACGCCCGTCGTGCGTCACTACAACTATTCGAGACATGCCCTATAAACTGTCCAATCCCTTGGCCGCGGCAAGCCCTAAATCAGGAAATTCAACCTGATCCTGCAGCTTGATAGCACCGGCATTGATTGCAGCCAGCGCCTCTTCGCGCGAATTGAACTTATGCACTACGCCCGATGGATTGAGCTGGGCAGACGCCAATCCGAGCAACGCCTCGTGCTTCGGCTGCGGCAACGTCGTGTCGCGGCTACGGATCGAGAACAGCATCTTCGATGGCAGTAGCTTTTCCTTCGCGTCCTTGATCGCAGCCGGAAGTGCCGGAGCGTGCACACCCATCGTATCGCCATCAAAGTCAGCGTTGAAGCCAGCGGTGACCAGCGGGCTGATGTTGATGTTGTTGCCGTCAGTGATCTTGGCATAGCCCGACACCACATTGTGGCGGTGCCACGCGGGCGCCCGGGTGTAGATCACCGGATGCGTCTTGAGCTTGTTGTCCAGGATCTGCCTGGCCTTGGGGTCGCGCTTTTTGATCAGCTCAAGCGCGCGAGTCACTGGAATACCCTGACTGGCCATCTCGCGCCGGATGTGGGCGTCGAACAGCTCCCAGGCCATATCCTCTGGAATGCCCAGCTCGTCCATGCCCAGCTCGGGATCGGGCGAGATCACGCCGCGTCCGACGTAGTCTTGGGGCTTGGCCAGGAGCTTGGACTGGACCCAGCTGGTCTTGGGGCCACTGCCCAGGATCTTCTGCATGAGGCCAGAGACCCCGCGGTTCTTGATCTTGGGATTTGGAGAATCGTCGTAGCCGTAGGCGGCATCCACGGCCTTGCGTAGGTAGCGGGCCGTGTCATGAGACTGGCCTGGGCCGAAGACCGCTTCACTTTCCTTGTGGGTGTTGACGGCCTTGACCAGGTCCGAATACAGCTCGTTGGCGTCTCCCGGGACAAAGGTGTCGCCGGCCATTGTGTATGGGCGGAAAGCTGCAGGGACTACGGGCACCCGGCTGATCACCAGATCTTCTGGAGCTGCGTTGTTGCGTCGTAGCCCCTCCAGAGCGCGCAGAAGCTTGACGCCCTGCTGGCGCCTAGTCTTCTTGCCGGAGCGAATGTCCTGCAGCGCCGACTCCCGGAGCTTGTCCAGGTCCAGGGCTGCAAGACGTTGCTGGATGTCCTCAATGGCCATTTCAGAGAATTTCAGGTTGTTCACGAGGTGCGTCCAGCAGGGCCTCGTATTCTGGACCTGTCAGGCCCAGTAGGGTCCGGACGGTTTCCTTGTAGCTCGGATTCACGACCTTGAACGGCAGGTCGATATGCCCCCATTTCTGATCGCGGACCAGCGTAGGATCAAACAGGCCTCCAGGCGTTGGCTCCATGGTATTCAGGTCCACGATACCGTCGTTTTGGATCGGGACTGATCCGCGTTCAGCCAGCGACTTGTCGGTCATCGGCGCCAGGCGCAGGCGGCCGTGGCCCATGTCTTTGACGTGGACACCGGATCCGGCCAGGAGCGCCGTGAACTTGTCCCAGACGAACGGGCGGTTGAGGGCCGGTAGGGGCCGGTTGGCCCGCAGCTGGCGCCAGAAGTCATCACGCTTCTCGCCACGCAGCAGGACAGCCTCCTGCTGCACGCCGCGGGCGCCAGAGGACTGGAGCACATTCATCTCCAGCCCCGACATGCGCTGGGCGCCGCCGCCTCCGCCACCACCCTTGAGCGGCTGGCGATCGAGGCTGTAAAGGCCCTGGCCGCGGTGAGAGAGCTTCTTTCCGGCGAGGTGGTGCAGCTTGAGTAGGTAGCCATTGCCGACAGTAATCGGGTTATCCAGCCACACGTCGTCCTGTGGGTCGTAGATCCGCTCCTCTGGGGCAATCCCGTTCTTCTTCAGCTCGTCGGCCACAAACTGATTCCAAGTCTGACCCGGCGGCAAGAAGGCCGGAAGCGTGTATGGCTTGCCAGTCTTGGCTGCAATCTTGCCCAGGAGCAGCTCGTAGAAGGTGCTGGCATTCTCACGGCTGGGCAGCCCCAAGGGGTTCAGGAGGGCTTCCAGGGGCTCTCCTGCCTCTGTCCTTGGCATCTGCTCATCCGGGATGATCTTGCTGACCGTCTGCTTGTTGCCGGCCCTCAGCACGATCTTATCGCCTGGGCGGACTGGACTCTGGTAGCGGAGGAGCACCTTGACGCCTCCGTCCTTGGTCCTGGCCACGTCCAGCACCTCGGCCGGATCCTCTCCGTCCCAGACCTTGGAGGAGTCTCGGCGGACGAAGCGCATGGATCGGCTGAGCCGACCGACCTGCTGGTTCTCGGAAGAGAACGACCTGGGGCTGGTCTGCAGCAAGATCGGGTCGCCCGGCTGCAGGATTGTGCCGGGGCGGACGATGCCGTCCTCACCAATGCTTTTCAGCTGGTCCTGGTTGAACTTCTTGGGGTAGAGCGAGACGAAGTGGTTGAACCCCCGCGTGAGCGTTTCGTCCTTCTCTTGCTCCAGGGTCTCAGCATGATCGCTTACCATGCGATTCGCCAAGGACTGTGAGATCACCAGAGCATCATCCATCGTCAGCCCCTTGTATGGGACGATCCCAATCTTGGCATTGACACCCAGCGCCATGCGTCCCTCGTCGTCCGTGTAGTTGGATTTGGCCAGCAGGTCGCCGGCCTTGACCGGCTGGCCGACCTCCACCTTGGGCGTGTTGTGGGTCAGAGATTTGCGGTTGCCGGGGAACAGGTTGTAGAGCTCGTGCTCCACCTTTTGCCCATCGGCGGTCTTGATGATGATGGAGTCCGGAGTAATCTTCTCCACCACACCATCAGCGGAGGCGCGCTTGGCACCCATCTGATCGCCCAGGATGTAGTCGAAGGACCTCCCGCTGTTGTGCTCCATATTCCTTATCCAGGGCGCCTCGTTCTTCACCAATGGAAGAGCCTGATCGAAGAATCTGGAACCATAGAATATCCGAGGCCCTTGTACTGGCGCGGGCATCGGAATGGCGTTGGCATGCGCCGAAAAGAAGGCGTTGGTATCGAGGAACTCGTAGTCGACTTCCTCGTCGTCCGCGGTGTCCATGTCATTGAAACGCACCCCCTTTGCACGGGGCTTGGGGGGATTCAATACTTGGTCTGGGCGAAGAGTTGACATGTCAAAATAGGAGGGCACTGGCGACTGTCAGCGCATGAGGCCTTCCAGCTCCTCGGCACTCGGCACTGAAACGGGACCGCCCCCTTTTAATCTGGAGCTCAGGAAATTCAAACCAAGCGTGAGCAACGGGTTGCCGCCTCCGCCGACGGCAATGGGCTCCGCCAAGTTCCTGGCCAGCGCCTGGACATAGGGCAAATGCGACTTGGTCCTGAGCTCGTTGGTCATCCAGTTTTCTGGCCGTGCAGAAGTCAGACGCTTGGTGAGCATACCCTTTGCCACCGAATAAAGCTTGTTCATTCCGCTGCCATCAGCAAACGGGTTATAGCCACGCTCAAAACCAGACAAGCCAAGGCTTGGCGCAACCTCGGCGCCACCGCCCGGAAATTTTACCGTGGGGTAGAACCCAGGATCCGACGCGCGCTTAACACGCTGCATCCAACTACCAAGCAGATGATCCGATACCGGGGTGTCTTGGACCGCGGGTTTGGGTTCGCTCTTTTTGGTCTCCTCTTGAGCTGCAGCCTGCGCCATCTCTTGCTCTTGCACCTGTTCAGGGCTCATGAGCTGCCCGCCGTGCGGTATGGTAGCTGCGGAAGGCATAAGGGGCTTCTCCGCATATTGAGGGCTACGACCATCCGGCGTAGACGGGCGCACGCGTGCCATCGGCATACGCATGCGACCGCCACCATTGAACGAGATTACCGTGGGGGCGCTGACAGCGTTCGGAGGAGGAGCGGCAGGCGCAGGAGCCGGCGCCGCTTGGGCAGGGGCGGCAGTTGCCAGTTTCAGGTTGGAAAGAATGCTCATGGTGCTACGTCTATGACTTGATCGATATTGCGGGGAAGACGATGACGGATGCGCTGCTTCGTTTCCGCGTAAAGGCGGCGTCTGGCATCCAGATTCAGGCGACGGCGAAGGGCATTCGACAACGACTGATCCTGGTCGAAAGGCAGGTCAATGAGAGTCTCGGCGTCTCCCGGGTTCTTGGTCGGGAGCGTGACCTTGAGCCGGCCTCCCTGCTGCGTGTTGATCGTGACGGGCGCTTCAGCTTTTTCCTGAATGGCCTTGGACAAACGGTGTGCGCCGTAGCCAATCCCGCCGGTGAGAGCGGCTGCCCCGAGAAGTTGTGCCCAAACCGGCAGATTCTTGGCGCCTTCCATCAATCCTGATCCAGTGTTTTTCATGCCATCCAGCAGACCAACGAGCTTGTCGGTCACCGCCTTAGACTCCTCGGCTCTGCGTTGTCCCTGCTCGAGCTCAACGCCTTTCTGCCCGACCATGACCTTCAAAGCTGGAAGCCCGAGAATACCAGCAGAAGCCGTGGCAGCGTTGCGCTGATTTGCTTTCAAGATA
>JACCDQ010012743.1_pt1 | contig 21063 bp, 15 predicted proteins | sample 7446031 | NCBI WGS metagenome assembly JACCDQ01 (sample SAMN15323442, study PRJNA562643) | freshwater metagenome | isolation source: river surface water | place: USA:Blue River Watershed | collected 2017-08-17
CCCGGTGTTGACGCCCGACGACCCCGGCCAGCCGATTGTGTTCACCGACCATTTCCCCACCCCCACGGGCAAGGCCCGGCTGGAGCCTGCCACCGTGTTGCCCCCGGCCGAACGCCCAGACGCCGACTACCCCATGGTGCTGATCACCGGTCGGCAATTGGAGCATTGGCACACCGGCTCCATGACGCGCCGCAGCCAGGTGCTGGACGCCTTGGAGCCGGCTCCCAGCGTCAGCCTGCACCCCACCACGATTGCCCGTCTCGGTTTGCAGGCCGGTGGGGTGGCGCGTGTGGCCAGTCGAAGGGGCGAAATACACCTGCAGGTCCGTGCCGACCCCGCCATGCAGGCCGACGTCGCGTTCATTCCTTTTGCTTTTGTTGAGGCCGCCGCCAACTTGCTGACCAATCCGGCGCTGGACCCGTTCGGAAAAATTGCCGAGGTGAAGTACTGCGCGGTGCGTGTGGAGGCGGTAACGGACTGATCTTTGTTTAAGATGGGGTGTCGCAAAACAGGAGATCCCATGTTCAAGAAAATTCTCGTTCCCTCTGACGGTTCCCAGCTGGCCCACAAGGCTGCCGAATTTGCCGCCGACCTGGCCAAAGTGCATGGTGCCAGCGTGGTGGGGGTGTACGTGATCGACCCCTTCCCCTATATCGGGATCGGCGACGCTTCTGCCGTTGGTTTGCAGGCCTACATGGCCGAGGCACAAGCCGCTGCTGGCCAATCGCTGGATGACATCCGCAAGTGCTGCGAACACCACGAAGTGCCGTTTGACGGCGACACCATTGAGCGCAACGTGGTGTACGAAGGCATTCTGGAAACCGCCCAGGCCGAAGGCTGTGATTTGGTGGTGATGGGTTCGCACGGTCGCAAAGGGGTGCAGGCCCTGATTTTGGGCAGTGTGGCGCAAAAGGTGCTCACCCACGCCAAGATGCCGGTGCTGATCGTCAAGTCTTGATTCGCCGCTGCAATGGCACCGGGCGGGGTGCCCTTGCAGCGCACTGCGGCATTGTTTCTGTGCGGGCGCGCGGTCTGGGTGCGGCCTAGAATGTTTGCCACCTCGTGAAGGCACACCATGTCCGCTGATCGTCCCTCCGTTTCCGTTCAAAGCCCCGCATCCGATGCCCGTGGCACTGGCTTGATCCGCATACGCGGTGCCCGTCAGCACAACCTCAAAAACCTGGACCTGGACATCCGCACCGGCGAGTTGACGGTGGTGACCGGTCCCAGTGGTTCGGGCAAATCCAGCCTGGTGTTCGACACCCTGTTTGCCGAAGGCCAGCGGCGCTATGTAGAAACCTTCAGTGCCTACGCACGCCAGTTTCTTGATCGCATGGACAAACCGGCGGTGGACAAAGTAGAAGGCGTACCACCGGCCATCGCCATCGATCAGACCAACCCGGTGCGCTCGTCCCGGTCCACTGTGGGCACCATGACCGAGCTGAACGACCACCTCAAGCTCCTGTTCGCCCGGGCCGCCCAGTTGTTTGATCGACAGACGGCCCAGGCGGTTCGGCATGACACGCCCGAAACCATTTACGCGGAGTTGCAAGGCCGGGCCGCTTCTGATCCACGTTTGGTGCTGACCTTTCCGGTGGAATTGCCCGTTTCAGCCACCCCTGAGGACATTGAACAATGGCTGGCCGTCAGCGGTTTTACCCGGGTGCAGGCCGAGCGAGTGGTGCCCCGGCCCCAACCCACCCCTGGGGCGGCACCGGACATCAAACCCAAGGCCAAGAAAGCACCGAAGACTGTCGCTGAAACGCCTGCAGATGGCCCCGCCACGGTGCGTTTGTTGGATGTGGTGGCGGACCGCTTTCGTCTGAGCGGCGCCGAGCCTGCGCGTGTCATGGAAGCCATTGAGCTGTGTCTCAAGCGTGGCAGCGGGCGCATGACCGTGTATGCCCTGCCCCCCTCGGGTGACGACAGCACGCCCGCCGAACCCGGCGTGTGGCAGTTTTCCACCGGCTTGCATTGCCCGCAAAGCGATGTGCGCTATGCAGAACCCCTGCCGTCGATGTTTTCTTTCAATTCAGCGGTGGGCGCCTGTGACACCTGTCGCGGCTTTGGCCGCGTGATCGGGGTGGACTGGGGGCTGGTCATTCCCAACGACAAGCTGACCTTGCGTGCGGGCGCGATCAAACCCATTCAAACGCCAGCCTACCAAGAATGTCAGGACGACCTGATGCGTCATGCCGAGGCCGCAGGCATACCGCGCGACACACCTTGGGCCCAACTGACACCGGAACAACGTGACTGGGTGCTGCACGGTTCGCCCCATTGGAATGGCAAGTGGAACCAGCAGTGGTATGGCATGGCGCGGTTTTTCGAGTACCTGGAGAGCAAAGCCTACAAGATGCACATACGTGTGCTCTTGTCGAAGTACCGCAGTTACACCGAATGCCCGGCCTGCCGGGGGGCACGTTTGAAAACCGACAGCTTGCTGTGGCGTTTGGGGTCCAAGCCTGCGGCTGATGCCGTGCTGTTACCAGCACAGCGCTTCATGCCAGTGGGGGTCGAATGGACGCGCGAGCAGCTGGAGGCGCTGCCGGGCCTGGGCCTGCACGACCTGATGCAATTGCCTTTGGCGCGGCTGCGGGAATTTTTTGGGTTGTTGGCGAACCTGGGTGCGCGGGACGCGGGCGAGGCGCAAGCGCTCAAATTGCTTTTTGACGAAATCACCTCCCGTCTGAAGTATCTGTGCGACGTGGGCATAGGCTACCTCACCCTGGACCGGCAGAGCCGCACCCTCAGTGGTGGCGAGGTTCAGCGCATCAACCTCACCACGGCTTTGGGCACCTCGCTGGTCAACACCTTGTTCGTGCTGGACGAGCCCAGCATCGGCCTGCACCCGCGCGACATGAACCGCATCAACCAGGCCATGGCCCGTTTGCGCAACGCGGGCAACACCCTGGTGGTGGTGGAACACGACCCGGCTGTCATGCTGGCAGCCGACCGGGTGATCGACATGGGGCCGGGCCCGGGTGAACGCGGCGGCGACATTGTGTTTGACGGCACTGTGGCCCAGTTGCGCGAGGCCGACACCCTCACCGGGGCCTATTTGGGCGGCCGCAGGCAGGTGGGGTTCGGGTTCAAGCGCATGGTCACCGATGCCACGCCGCGCTTGGTGCTGGAAGGCGCACGCGAGCACAACCTGCAGCAGGTAGAGGTGGAATTTCCCTTGCAGCGCTTGGTCACCGTCACCGGTGTCAGCGGTTCGGGCAAGTCCAGTTTGATTCAGGACGTGCTGGCCCCAGCGCTGATGCGCCACTTCGGGCAGGCCACCGAATCTCCGGGAGCACACGACCGTTTGCTGGGTGCCGAACAGTTGGCGGGCGTGGTGTTTGTGGACCAGTCTCCCATTGGCAAGACAGCGCGGTCCAACCCGGTCAGCTACGTGGGCGCGTGGGACGCCATTCGCGACCTGTTTGCCGCGGCCCCCTTGTCGCAACAGCGCGGCTACACGGCGGCCAAGTTCAGTTTCAACAGCGGTGACGGGCGTTGCCCCACCTGCGGCGGCTCGGGCTTTGAACACGTCGAAATGCAGTTTTTGAGCGATGTGTACCTTCGATGCCCCGATTGCAACGGTCAACGCTACCGGCCCGAAATCCTGGAAATCAGCATTGAACGCGCTGGTCGTTTGTTCCATGTGGCCGATGTGCTGGACCTGACCGTCAGCGAGGCCGCACAGCTGTTCAAAGACGACCGTGAAGTGATTCGCGCCTTGCAGCCGATTGTGGATGTGGGGCTGGAGTACGTGAAGCTGGGCCAACCGGTGCCCACCATGTCGGGTGGTGAAGCGCAGCGTCTGAAATTGGCGGGTTTTTTGGCCGAAGCTGCCAAGTCCATAGGCGGCAAGGGCAAAAAAGCCGGTGCGCGTGGCGGTGCCAGCTCCAGCGGGCAACGTTTGGCCACCAAGGGCACGTTGTTCATGTTCGATGAACCCACCACGGGCCTGCACTTTGACGACATTGCCAAGCTGATGCGGGCCTTGCGCAAGTTGCTGGAGGTGGGGCATTCATTGATCGTGATTGAGCACAACCTGGATGTGATCCGGGCGAGCGATTGGGTGATCGACCTCGGGCCGGAAGGGGGCGACGGCGGGGGCCGCATCGTGGCTGAAGGCACGCCGGAAGACGTGCGGCTGCACCCCACCAGTCACACCGGACTGGCGTTGCGGGAGTATGCGGAGGCGGTGGGGGAACTGTACATGGTGCAAGAGGGGCGGGTGACGGATTACCTGCCTGTGCGGGGTGAGTTGGGTTCTGCTCCTGTGGTCGCCGGGGCTGATGTGTTGGCTCCCGCTGCCCTTGAATCGGCGGGTGTGGGCATGCCTGCGCTGGAAGCCGCCACGTCACATGCGCATGCCATTCGCATCATCAACGCCAAAGAACACAACCTCAAAAGCCTGTCGGTCGATATTCCCCGGGGCAAGTTCAACGTCATCACCGGGGTCAGCGGTTCGGGCAAATCGACGTTGGCGTTCGACATCCTTTTCAACGAGGGCCAGCGTCGCTATCTGGAAAGCCTCAATGCCTACGCGCGCAGCATCGTGCAACCGGCGGGGCGGCCCGAGGTGGATGCCGTATACGGCATTCCGCCCACGGTGGCCATCGAGCAGCGGCTGTCCCGGGGTGGGCGCAAAAGCACGGTGGGCACCACCACCGAAGTCTGGCACTTTCTGCGGCTGCTTTACGTCAAGCTGGGCACCCAGCATTGCGTGCACGATGGTACCCCCGTTCAGCCCCAAACCCCAGAAAGCATCGTGGCGCAGTTGATGACCCGGTTTCGGGGGCAGCACATCGGCCTGTTGGCCCCATTGGTGGTGGGGCGCAAAGGGGTGTACACCGAGTTGGCCGACTGGGCGCGGCCCCGTGGTTACACCCACCTGCGTGTGGACGGCGAATTCCTGCCCACACAGGGTTTTCCGCGCATTGACCGGTTCAAGGAACATACCATAGAACTGCCCGTGGGCAGTCTGGATGTGGCCCCTGAGCACGAGGCCGAACTGCGCCATTGCCTCGCCCGTGCGCTGGAGCATGGCAAAGGGGTGGTGCACGTGTTGGCGGGGTTGGACGGCTTGCGTGCTGCGTTGCAGGCCGGCACATCGACCGCCGACATTGGTCAATTGGAGGTGTTTTCCACCTTGCGCGCCTGCCCCGTGTGCGCCACCAGTTACGCTGAACTGGACCCCCGATTGTTCAGCTACAACAGCAAGCACGGCTGGTGCCCCGACTGTGTGGGCACCGGTGTACAGCTGACCCGTGACCAGCGCAAAGCTTTCGACGATTCGGTGCGGGATGAGCAGGAAAAAGGCCGTGAGCAAAGTTTTGCCGAACCCGACGTGGAAGATGTGGCCGACCGGCCCTGTCCCACCTGCTCGGGCACCCGGCTCAATGGCACGGCCCGGGCGGTGCGGTTTCAGGGACGCACCATCACCGAGCTGGCTCGCCTGAACGTGCGCCGCGTGCGCGAATGGGTGACCGTGCTTCAAACCGAGCGTTTGAGTGCCCGAGAGGCCGACATCGCCCGCGACCTGTTGCCTGAAATCCAGAACCGCCTTGCGTTTCTGGAGGAGGTGGGTCTGGGTTACCTCACGCTGGACCGCGGTGCACCCACGCTCAGCGGGGGCGAAGCGCAACGCATCCGCTTGGCGGCTCAGCTGGGCTCCAACCTGCAGGGGGTGTGTTACGTGCTGGACGAACCCACCATTGGTTTGCATGCACGCGACAACCAAATCCTGCTCAACGCGCTGCACAAACTGGGTGAGAAGGGCAATACCCTGGTGGTGGTGGAGCACGACGAAGACACCATACGCCGCGCGGATCACGTGATCGATATCGGCCCCAGCGCAGGTGTGCGCGGTGGGCGTGTCGTGGCGGAAGGAACGGTGGCCGATGTGATGGCCGCAGCCGATTCCCAGACCGGGCGTTACCTGCTGCACGCGATGAAGCACCCCTTGCAGGCACGTCGCCCTGTGTCCGCAGAAGGCGTGCCCTACCTGGCCGACGGCGCGTCCAGCGAAACGCTGCCAGAACCGATCGATTGGCTGACGGTCAAGAACGCCGATTTGCACAACCTGCAAAACATCACGGTGCAGATTCCCCTGAAACGCTTGGTGGCTGTCACCGGGGTCAGTGGTTCAGGTAAATCCACTTTTGCCCGTGATGTGTTGCTCAACAACGTGGCCACCGCGGTGCACCTCCAGAGCACCAAAGCCGGCCGCGATGCGTGGGCGGTGGGCGAACGTCCGGTGTGGCAGGGTTGTGGCGCCCTTTTGGGCAGCGAAGCCATCCAGCGTGTGCTGGAAGTGGACCAAACCCCGATCGGCAAAACCCCCCGCAGCTGCCCTGCCACTTACATCGGGTTTTGGGACACCGTTCGCAAGCTCTACACCGAAACCCTGGAGGCCAAGGCCCGCGGTTACGGCCCGGGCCGTTTCAGCTTCAACACCGGCGATGGCCGCTGCCACACCTGCGAAGGGCAGGGCGTTCGCACCATCGAAATGAGCTTTCTGCCCGATGTGAAAGTGCCTTGCGAGGCCTGTCACGGTGCCCGTTTCAACCCCGAAACCCTGGCGGTGACCTGGCGTGGAAAAAGCATAGGCGACGTGCTGAACATGGAAGTGGACGAGGCCGTGACCTTCTTTGCGACCATGCCCAGCATTGCTTACCCGCTGCAACTGCTGCAAGACGTGGGACTGGGTTACCTCACCCTGGGGCAGCCCTCGCCCACCCTCAGCGGCGGCGAGGCGCAGCGCATCAAACTTGTCACCGAACTCACCAAGGTGCGCGACGAGGTGGGGCGACGTGGCCAGAAAGCGCCCCACACCCTCTATGTGCTGGACGAACCCACCGTCGGCCTGCACATGGCGGATGTGGACAAACTGATCCGTGTGTTGCACCGCTTGGTCAACGGCGGGCACAGCGTGGTGGTCATCGAGCACGATCTGGACGTGATTGCTGAAGCCGATTGGATCGTTGATCTGGGGCCCGAAGGTGGGGATGGAGGGGGGCGTGTGGTGGCAGCGGCATCGCCCGAAAATGTGGTTCGGTTGCGCACCCACACCGGGCAGGCGCTGGGGCCGGTGCTGGCCCGGGTGTAACGGACGGTGTCATGCAGGTGATACACATCCATCCCCAGGCACCACCCAAACCGGCCCTGGGCCAAGCTTGCAACGGGTGCGGCGTGTGCTGTCTGGCCGAACCTTGTCCTTTAGGGGTGCTGTTGTCCCGAAAACGCACTGGGGCGTGCAAGGCGGTGTTCTGGAGCGAGGAACAACAGCGTTACCGGTGTGGCGCGTTGGTCCGTTGGGGAAGGCGCCCGTTTCAACGGCTGTTTACCCGTTTGGTGCGGCGTTGGATTGCCGCAGGCCAAGGCTGCGATGCCACCCTGGAGGTGGAGGCCGGTCAGCGGTAGGGCGTCAGAATGACTCCCATTCCGCTTCCTCTGTGGCCGCTTTGGGGGCGGTCGCCGCCTCGATGCGACGCGCGGGGGCGGCTGCTTTGGGTTTGATGGGGCGTTGTGGCGCTGCTGCGGGCATGGGACGGCTGGCTGGGCCTTCCACGTGGGCACGCAGATCGCGTATCGCCTGTACCACCCGCCGTCCGGCATCCACAAACCCGCTGCCGTTTTCCAGGGCTGCCTGGGCTTCGTTCATTTTGCCGGCGTTGATCTTGTCGGCCACCTGGCCCGCTTCCTGGTGGAACACCTTGTGGTGTTGCACCAGTTGAGAGAAACCCGGTGCCTGCCCCCACCGTTTGCCCCCGGCCCCGTAAATCCACTCGCCCAAGGCGCAGCAGTCATCGCGCTTGAGCTTGGTGGCATCCAGCTTTGAGCCTTTGATGACGGCGTTGCGCAGCGTCACGCGCCACTGCTGGTGGGCCGCGATCACCTTGTCAAAGTCCACCTCTCCGGGTTCCGTGGCATGCGCTTTGGCATCTTGTCGCAAGGCCACTGCATCGTCCTCGGCCAATGTGGTGTCGCGTTCGGTCAGACGGAAAATGCGGCCCGCGTTGTGAACCTGGTTGACTTGAGCATTCAATGCTTGCGATGCCGCTGCCAGTTCTTCTACCATGGCCGCATTTTGTTGGGTGATCGAATCCATCTGCGACATGGCTTCGCTGATTTGGGAAATGCCGGTCTGCTGTTCCACCGTGGCACTGCGAATTTCTTCCAGCAACGACGTGACCCGATCCACCGCCGACAAGGCTTCGTTCATGCGCTGCCGCGCCTCTTCTGCCCGGTCGTTGCCGACTTCCACCCGCTGGCGCGATTCTTCGATCAGTTGGCGAATTTCCTTGGCGGCGGAGCTGGTGCGCTGCGCGAGTGCCCGCACTTCGGCTGCCACCACGGCGAACCCTCGTCCCGCGTCACCGGCCCGCGCGGCTTCCACTGCGGCGTTCAGGGCCAAAATGTTGGTCTGGAAGGCCACACCTTCAATCACCTGGATGATGTCGCCGATCTTGCGTGACGATTCGGCGATCCCGTGCATGGTGGTGGCCACTGCCTCTACCGAGTCGTGGCTGCGACGCGCCACCTCGGCCGTTTCTTCGGCCAATTGAGCCCCCTGTGCGGCCAATGCCGTCGTTTGTTGTACGGTGCCGTTGATTTCCTCCATGGATGCAGCGGTCTCTTGCAGGCTGCTGGCCTGGGATTCGGTCCGCTCCGACATGTCCTGGTTGCCCGAGGCAATTTCCTGCGTGCCGCCGCGCAGGTTGCCCACCTCGTGGCGCATGTCGCGGATGGCGGTTCGGATGTTCAGCCCCATCTGGCTCAACGCCTGTTGCAATTGCCCCATCAGGCCCGGGTCCTGCACCAGCACGGGGCGGCTCAAATCCCCGGCAGCCAGTTGGTTGGCGGCGTTTACCACGCGCTGCAACGGCTGCCCCGTGAGGCGCCAAATCAGCCAGGTTGCCAATGGCACCGTCAGCACCGTGCCCAGCAAGGGCGCCCACACCGGCCAGCCCAGCAATGTCGGCACCAGGGGCCCCAAGGCGGCCAGCAGGGCCGTCAGGGTCAACTGGCCCCGCAATTCCGGGGTGAAGGTGCGTTGCACTTTGCCCAGCAGGGTGGCTCGGATCAACTTGCCTTCGTGCAGCTTGGTCACCAACTTGCCGGATTCGGCCTCCTGTCGCATTTGGGCGTAAAGGGCCTCGGCCCCCTCAATTTCGGCCCGCGCGGGCTTGGTGCGCACCGACAGGTAACCCACAATCCGGTCACCGTCACGCATGGGGGTGGCATTGGCACGCACCCAGTAGTGTTCGCCTGTTTTTCGGCGGTTCTTGACCAGTGCGGTCCAGGGCAATCCACGTTCAATGGTGTCCCACAAGTCGCGGAAGGCTTCCTCCGGCATGTCCGGGTGACGCACAATGTTGTGCGGTTGGCCTTGGAGCTCTTCGCGGCTGTATCCGCTGATGGACACAAAATTCGGATTGCAATAGGTGATGCGCCCCTTGACGTCCGTGACCGAGATCAAGGTCATGTCAGCGGGGTAGTCGTACTCTTGTTGGGTGACAGGCAGGTTCGTGCGCATGGTGCTACTGGGTGCTTGGGTGTCCAAAAGCGGAGGCGAATGATTCAAACGCCCCCTTGATGGCGAATTCTCGTTAATTTTCGGTGCACTGTGGGCGTGTGAAACTGAAAATTGGTGCGGATTGGCCCCGAAGATCGGCTTTTATTGTCAATTTCAGCTTTTTTTAGTCAATTCAGAACTTGTTATGAGCACTTTGAGGGTGGCCACCTACAACATTCACAAAGGCGTGCAGGGCCTGGGCCCTGCTCGACGGCTGGAAATACACAACCTTTTGCATGCGGTCGAGCAGTTCGATGCCGACGTGGTTTGCCTGCAAGAGGTGCGTGCCAACAACCGGTTGATGCAGCGCCGGTTTGCCCACTGGCCCGAAACCGGGCAGGCCCACTACCTGGCGCCCGAGGGCTACGAAGCGGTGTATCGAACCAATGCCGTTACCCGTCATGGCGAACATGGCAACGCCTTGCTGTCGCGTTGGCCGGTGGTGGCAACGGGCCACCAGGACGTGTCAGACCACCGGTTTGAGCAACGGGGTTTGCTGCATGCGGCCCTGGAGGTGGACGGCCACCCCGTTCACGTGGTGGTGGTGCACCTGGGGTTGATGCACGCCAGCCGGGCGCGCCAGGTGCAACAACTGGGACATTTCATCGAACACCATGTGCCTGCTGACGCCGTACTGGTGGTGGCCGGTGATTTCAACGATTGGGGGGCTCGCCTGCACGCCCCCATGGCCCGTTTGGGCCTGCACACGTTCGATGGCATCCGGCTGCCCACTTTTCCTTCACGTTTACCCCTGCTGCACCTGGACCGGGTGTATGTCCGGGGCCTGAGCCTGGTGTCGGCCCAGGTACCGCATGGCGGGGCCTGGTCACGCATGTCCGATCACCTGCCCTTGATTGCAGAATTCAAGTGGGTCTGACGGCTTCGGTGCTCGCGTCGCCATGAAACCCACCTTGCGTTCTGGTCACCGTTTGCAGCTGCTGCAAAACGGGGCCGAATTGTTTCCCGCCATGGTGCGTGCCATCGACCAGGCCCGCCAACTGGTGCATCTGGAAACCTACATTTTTGAATTTGCCGGTGAAGCCGTGCAGGTGGCACTGGCCTTGGAACGCGCCGCCTGTCGCGGGGTGGTTGTGCGTCTGGTGGTGGACGGTGTAGGCACCCCCAGTGTGCCAGCGGCCTGGCAACAGCGCTTTCAGGCGGCGGGTGTGTTGTTCCGCGTCTACGCCCCTTTGGGGCGCTTGGGTCTGCTCATTCCCAGCCGATGGCGTCGATTGCACCGCAAACTGTGTGTGGTGGATGGTGTTTTGGGTTTTTGCGGCGGTATCAACCTCATCGATGATCTGGATGATGTGGCTCTGGGTCGCCTGTCGGTGCCGCGTCTGGATTTCTCCTTGCAGATCACGGGCCCACTGGTGGCAGACATGCAAGAAACCATGGACCAGCTCTGGTGGCGTTTGCAAGCAGCCCGCAGCGCCCGTCGCCGGGAATTTCGCGCTGCCTGGGAGGCCTTGCGCGAGGGCTTGCCTCCTCTGGAACTTTCGGGTGAACACCCCATCCGGGCCCCGCAGGATGCGGCATTGCTGCTGCGCGACAACCTCAGGCACCGGCACGATATCGAACGCGCTTACCTCAAAGCCGTGGGCGAAGCGCGCCACGAGGTTGTGATCGCGAATGCGTATTTCATTCCTGGGCGCAAGTTGCGGCGGGCGCTCGCATTGGCGGTGGGGCGCGGGGTGCGGGTCCGTTTGTTGTCACAGGGCAAATACGAAACGTTTTTTCAGTACCACGCGGCCCGGCCGGTGTACCACTGGCTGCTGTCGGCCGGGGTCGAAATCCACGAATACGCGCCCAGTGCCCTGCATGCCAAGGTCGCCGTGGTCGACAACCGATGGGCCACGGTGGGCTCCACCAACCTCGACCCGTTGAGCTTGTTGCTGGCGCGCGAAGCCAACGTGGTCACAACCGACCACCATTTCGCCCACAGCCTGCGCAACCGACTGGACCGCTTGATGCGGGAAGAGGGTGCCCCCCTCAGCCTGTCGGTGTTGCAGCAACGCCCTCTGCGGCAGCGTTTTCTGGACCGGGTGGCGTTTGCGCTGATGCGCGCCATGTTGTTCCTCACCGGCCACCGGTATTGAACATCGGCCAGCTATCAAGCCCACACCTCTGACACGGCCAAATCAAAGTGTTAGCATGCCGCCATGCTGATGAAAGCGAACAAGAACATGACCCCAGTTGACCCAGACGAAGGCACGCCGGTGTCGGTGAAGATACGTGAACGCTTGTTGGCGGCCAAACACCGCTTTCATTCGAACGACAACATCGCCGAGTTCATTGAACCGGGCGAGCTTGAAGCCTTGCTCGATGAGGTGACGGGCAAAATGCGCGGCGTGCTCGACAGCATGGTCATCGACACCGACAACGACCACAACACCGGCGACACCGCCCGCCGTGTGGCCAAGATGTACCTGAAAGAGGTGTTTGCAGGGCGCTATGTCAAATCGCCTTCCATCACCGAATTTCCCAATGCCGAACACCTCAACGAGCTGATGATCGTGGGCCCGATCACGGTGCGCAGCGCCTGCAGCCACCATTTTTGCCCAGTCATTGGCAAAGTGTGGATCGGCATCATGCCCAACGAACACACCAATGTGATCGGGCTGTCCAAATACGCCCGTCTGGCCGAGTGGATCATGGGGCGCCCCCAGATCCAGGAAGAAGCCGTGGTGCAACTGGCCGATCTGATCCAGGAAAAAACCCAGCCCGATGGTTTGGCCATCGTCATGGAGGCCACCCACTACTGCATGGCTTGGCGCGGCGTCAAGGACATGGACAGCAAGATGATCAACTCGGTCATGCGCGGTGTGTTTTTGAAGGACAACAACCTGCGCCGTGAATTTTTGGCCCTCATTCCCCGGAAAGGTTGACCATGCTGGTTCGATTGTTGTACGTCAGCCGCGCGGTGGACGCCGACTGCTCTGCGGCCATTCAGGCCATCCTGGCATCGGCCCGCCAGCACAATTTGCACAACGGCATCACAGGCATTCTGTGCTATGGCGGTGGCGTGTTCGTGCAGGCCATCGAGGGCGGTCGTTCCGCCGTCAACCGCTTGTACAACCACATCATCGAAGACCCGCGCCACAAAGACGTGGAACTGTTGCACTACGAAGAAATCACCGAACGGCGTTTCGGGGGCTGGACCATGGGGCAGGTCAACCTCAGCAAGCTCAACACCTCCATCGTGCTCAAGTATTCTGAAAAACCCGAGTTCGAGCCCTACAACGTGTCTGGCAAGGTGTCGCTGGCGTTGTTGGAAGAACTGATGGCCACGGCCAGCATCATTGGCCGCGCCTGAGACCGGCAGGCCCACGCTGCTGGGGTGCGATTTCAGCAGCGCGCCCAGTCGCCGCAAGCCGGTGGTGCTGGCCCTGGGGCAGTGTGCCGGGCACGTGGGTGCCTTCCGGGTGCAGCTGGATGGATACACCACGTTCGACGACCTGTTCGCTTTCAAACAGCACCTGGCACAGCCAGGGCTGTGGGTCGGGGGTTTTGATTTTCCGTTCGGTTTGCCTCGCGAATTGGTCGAGGCCTTGAATTGGCCCACCGACTGGTTGGCCTGCATGCAGCACTGCGCGGCCTTGCCGCGCGACGCCATTCGCCGGGCTTTTGCCGCCTTTTGCGATGCGCGACCGGTCGGCGCCAAGTTCGCCCACCGCGCCACCGACCGCCCAGCGGGGTCCAGTCCGAGCATGAAATGGGTCAACCCACCGGTGGCATTCATGCTGCATGCGGGTGTGCCCTTGTTGCTGGAAACAGGTGTCTTTTTGCCCGGCTTGCAGCCCCGTTCTTTTGCCCAAACCCGGCCCGCCCATGACCAGCGCGTGGCTTTGGAAGCGTACCCAGGCTTGCTCGCCCGCAGCGTGCTGGGCCGACGCAGTTACAAGAACGACGCCGCGGCGAAACAAACCCCCGAACGCCTGATGGCCCGCAAAGACCTGGCCGAGGCGCTGGAGACCGGTTCCGCCCCTTTGCTGGCACGTTCCGGCATGCGATTGAAATGGACCCATGCGCAGCGTGAAACCGCAGTCAACGACGCCAGCGGCGATCACCTGGACGCCGTGCTGTGCCTGTTGCAGGCGGCCTGGGGGTGGCAGCAACACCTGAATGGGCACCCACAATACGGTTTGCCCGACTTCGACCCCCTGGAGGGGTGGATCGTCACGGCCTGAGCGCAGCAATGGCTTCCACGTCGGTGCGGTAAAGCCGCTGCAGTGGCTCGTCGTCGCGCCAGCCAGCTTGGCGCAAAGTGTTTTCAACCGGCAGTTTCATGCCGCTGATGTGCAGTGTGATGTGTTTTGAACGCAGCTGGTTGCAGACCCGCAGAAAAGCATCCGCCCCGGTTGCGTCCACGCGGTTGATGGCCTGGGCAAACAGGCAAATTTGGCGCGTGTCGGGTACATGCATCAGGTGGTCAAAAATCGTTTGTTCGAACCCCGCTGCCGCTGCAAAATCCAGGGCGGCATCCATGCGCATGGCATAGGTGTTGGGTGCCAGCGGCGGCAGGTGCCACAGATGGCGGTCGCGCAGGCTGCCGTCGGGGTGCAGGCCCACCTCAATGATGCGTGGGTGCAGCCGTTGGTACAAAAAGTGGCTCAAGGCCATCAAAATGCCCGCCAAAACGCCCCAATAGAGCTGAGGCGCAGTGAACAACGTGATGACAAACGTGGCGCCGGCGATACCGGCTTCAACCCGTGAAATGCGCCAAAGCCGCCACAACTGCGCTGGTTTGAACAAGCCCAGCACCGCAACCAGCACTATCGCGGCCAACACCGATTGGGGCACGTGCCTGAGCCAGGGCGTGAACCAGACCAGCGTCATAAACACCACCCCCACCGACACCAAGGTGGCCCAACCGGTTTGCGCCCCGGCATACACATTGAGCGCCGAACGCGAGAAGGAAGAACTGGTGGGAAACGCGCCACACAGGCCCGAGGCAATTTTTCCCAAACCTTGACCGATCAGGTCCTGGTCTTGGTTCCATCGCGTGCCCTGGCGTTCGTTGTCCACTTTGGCGCTTGAGGCGGTTTCCAAAAAACTCACCAGCGTGATGATCAGCGTGGGCATCAGCAGCTGCCCGAGTGTTTCAGTGCTCAACCAGCCGGGCAGGTACAAACCGGGCATGCCGGACGGCAATGCGCCTATCACTTGACCGCCTTTGCCCGCAAAGTCCAGCCACTGCGACAGGGCCGCGCTGGCCAGAACGACCAACAGCACGGTGGGCAAGGTGGGCTTCCAGCGCCGGGCAGCCACCAGCAACGCCAAACTGCCCAGGCCAAACAAGCAGGCACTGGTGTGCAACTCCGCAAAGGCAATCCACATGATGCGGTGGCTGGGCAGACCCAGCAGGGCCGGCAGCTGCGACACAACGATCAGCACCGCAGCCGCCTGTGTGAATGCCTGCAACACCGGCGCATTGACCAGGTTCAACAGCCAGCCCGACCGAATCAGCCCCAACAAAACCTGCAGCATGCCAGAAAGCAGGGTCAGCCAAACGGCCAGCTGGATCCACTCGGCGCTGCCCGGCGTGGCCAAGCCATTGAGCGACGCACTGACCAGCAAGCAGGTCAAAGCAGTGGGCCCGACCGACAACCTGACCGAACCGCTGAACAGCACCGCCACCAGCGCCGGCAACATCGAGGCATAAATGCCCGTGATCACCGGCATGCCTGCCAACGCCGCGTAAGCCACCCCTTGCGGCACCACCATCAAGCCAACGCTCAATCCTGCCAGCAATTCGCTGCGCAGCAGTTGCCCACTTGGGCGTGGCCAATTCAGAAAGGGAAGCAACCGGCGGATGGGCGACATGAGTGGTGTCTATTGTCTCAGCGTTGTGGCATGTCTTTGACGCCGTATCCCAAACTGACGCTGGCGTCTTCTGGAATGCCCGGCAGGGTCGCATTCCAGTCCAGCCAACGCGTGCGCATGTCGGCCAGCCGTTGCGGCTCCAGTGGCGCGCGGTTGGCACGCTCGCGCGCATCGGCGGCGATGTTGAAAAGGTACTCGTGGCCATCGACCATCAGGTACTTCCAGTCGCCTTCGCGCAGCGCGCGTTGACTGCGGTGGTTCATGCGCCAGTACATCGGCCGCTCGAAGCGGTGCGATGGGTTACGCAGCAGCGTTGCCAACGACACGCCGTCCAGCGGGTGGTCCGGGTGAGGGGTGCCGCCGCCCAGTTCGAGCATGGTGGCCGACCAGTCCATGGTCATGCAGTGCTGACCACTGACCGTGCCGGGTGGGATCGCTGCGGGCCAGTGCGCGATCCAAGGCACACGGATACCCCCTTCGGTCAGGTCCATCTTTCCACCCACCAGCGGCCAGTTGTCACTGAAGCGCTCGCCGCCGTTGTCGCTGGTGAAGACGATCAGGGTGTCCTCCAGCAGACCCTCTTCGCGCAGCGCCGCCATCAACCAGCCGATGCCTTCGTCCATGTGGTGGATCATGCGTCGGTAGGCTTCTACGTTGCCGCCGTGCAGGTGGAACAGATTCTTCGCCACCTCCGGTGCCACGTCCGCGTCGTCGCGCGTTTCCCAGGGCCAGTGCGGTGCGGTGTAGTGCAGGCTCAGAAAGAACGGCGTACCGGCGCGGGCCTCAGCCGCGCGCGCTTTCACATGCGCCACCGCCTTCTTCGAGAACACATCGGTCAAGTAGCCCACTTCCTTGTGTGTTTCCTCGCCGATGTAGAGGTCGTGATCGCCCGCGCTGCTGCAGTGGGTGAAATAGTCCACCCCGCCGGCCATGATGCCGAAAAACTCTTCGTAGCCCGAACGCAATGGGCCAAAGTGTGGTGGGTAGCCCAGGTGCCACTTGCCAATCAGCGCGGTGCGGTAACCGGCTTCTTTCAAGAGCGAGGGCAGTGTGGGTAAGTCGGGTGGCAATCCCAGTGTCGCACTGCCTTTGCTGCGGCTGTTGATCGGCTCATCAAGGGCCCCGCGCAAGCGGTATTGCCAGCGCATGGTCGCCATGGCAAAGCGCGTGGGCGAACACACCGGCGAGTTGCTGTAGCCCTCGGTCAGGCGCAGACCACCCGCTGCGAGTGCGTCGATGTTCGGAGACACGGCACCGAAGCCTGCAGGTCGGCCGCCGTAGCAACCCAGGTCGGCATAGCCAAGATCGTCGCTGACGATGTAGATGATGTTGGGGCGTTGGAGGGTCATGTCAGTCTGCCTTCATGCCAGTGCTTTGCACAATCTGGCCATAACGCGCATTCAAATCCGCCAGGCGTTTGGCGGCGGCTGTTCCAGTTTGACCCTCAAAAAACAGGTCCAACGTCTTCAGACGTTCTTTGGCCTCAGGGCGTTGCAGGGCATCGATAATGCTTTTGGCCAAGGTCTGAACCACCGACTCGGGTGTGGCGGCGGGCACCATTACCAGATAAAGCACTTCAGATTCGAGAGCTTTCAAACCCAATTCGGCCACGGTAGGCAGTTGTGGGGCCAGTTGTGAGCGGCGGGCACTGGTGACAGCCAGTGCGTTGATCTTGCCACTTTGCACGTGCGGCAGCATGCCGGGCGTGGCCAGGATGCCCCCATGCACTTCGCCACTCATCACGGCAGTCACGGCCGGTGTGTTGCCCCTGTAGGGCACATGCGTGGTCTTGATAGGCGTGTTGCTGGAGAGGATGGCTGCGGCCAAATGTCCTGGGGTGCCGTTGCCTGCCGAACTGAAGTTCAGGGACTGCTGACGTCCTTTGGACAACAGGTCGCCGAAACTTTTGATGCCGGTGCTGGGATGCACCCCAATCAGCAAACCTGACGACGCCATGATCACCACCGGCTTGAGGTCGGTGTTCTTGAATGGCATGGAGGCGTACAGGTGGGGATTGGCCGTGAAGGCGGTGTCGATGCCAAACAGCACGGTGTGGCCATCCGGATCGGCTTTGGCCACCTGAAGCGCACCCAGGTTGCCGCCCGCCCCGGCCTTGTTTTCAACCACCACGGTTTGTTTGAGCGTGCCTTGCAGCACCGCAGCCACCGAACGGGCCAAAATGTCCGAAGGCCCACCGGGCGGAAAATTGTTGATGAAGGTGATGGTTTTGGTGGGGTAGTTCTGCGCCAGTGCGGGTGCAGAAACAAGTGTTGCCCAGGCCACGCAGGCCAAGGCAGTGACGGTGTGGCGGCGAAGTAGGTTCAAGGGGGTCTCCAGCAATCAAGGATGCCGCTGTACTGTAAAGTGGGGGGCCTTGGTTGTTCAAAACAACGTTCATCAGCACAAACCCTGACCCTGAAGATGCCCAATCGCTTGCAGCGCCTGGATCAGGTGGACGACTTTTTGTTGTACCGGCTGTCCAACATCACCCGCACGGTGGGGAGTCTGGTGGTGCGTTTGTGCGAAGGCCGTTACGGGGTCACCCGGCGGGAGTGGGCGGTGGTGGGCCTTTTGGCGGTCCGTAGCAAGCAGACCCTGGCTGAGTTGTTTTTGAACACCAATTTGGACAAGGCACGTGCCTCGCGGATCATGGCTTCGATGGTGCAAAAGGGCTTGGTGCACCGGCTCAGCGAACCGTCGGATCGTCGGCGCGTGACATTCACGCTCACAGAAGCCGGCCACCGGCTGCACGCCGAGCTGTTGCCCGTTGTGCGCGCACTGAACAGAGAATTGCTGGACTCACTGGCCGCCGACGATATCGCTTTGCTGGATGCCTGGATTGACCGGTTGCAGCAACGGGCCGATGACATAGTTGAGCGCCACAGCGACCAATGGCCGCGAACGCAACGGCGCAAAGGGGGCTCGGCCCGGGTCAAATTCCCGTAGAAATGGGGGCGGTGTTCAGTGCAGGTGGCCACACACCGGACACCCCGGGTTGCGCGCCAGTTTCACTTCGTTGAATTCCAGGCCTCGGCCGTCCAGCATCATCAAGCGCCCCACCAGGCGCGAACCCATACCGCTGAGCAACTTCAAGGTTTCGGCCGCCTGCATGGTGCCCACAATGCCCACCAGCGGTGCAAACACGCCCATGGTGGCGCAGCGGGTTTCTTCCAGCTCCTCGGTGTCGGGGAACACACAGGCGTAGCAGGGGCTGGTGTCATTGCGCGGGTCGTACACCGCCAGTTGTCCGTCAAAACGTATGCCCGCACCGGACACCAGTGGCACCCTGTGTTGCACACAATGGCGGTTGATCAGGTGCCGGGTTTTGAAATTGTCGGTGCAGTCCAGTGCCACATCAGCGGTGGGCAGTAGGGTGTCCAGCAGGGTCCCATCTGCGCGCTGTTGCAGGGCATCGATCCGAATGTCGGGGTTGATGGCGCGCATGGCCGTTTGGGCCGACAGCACCTTGGGCTGTCCCACACGGGCTTCGTTGTGGGCAATTTGCCGCTGCAGGTTGGTCCCGTCCACCGTGTCGTGGTCGATCAGCGTGATGTGCCCCACCCCCGCACTGGCCAGATACAAGGCCACAGGCGAACCCAGGCCCCCCGCACCCACCACCACCGCGTGCGAGGCCAGCAGCCTTTCCTGCCCTTCCACCCCCAGTTCGTTGAGCAGGATGTGGCGTGAATAGCGCAGCAACTGGTCGTCGTTCATGCAGGGCTCAGTTGTCGGCTTTGGCTTCGCTGCGCTCGGTTTGCGTTTTGCTTACCAGCACCGGTTTGCCTGTGAGCTGGTTCAGGGCCTGTTGCAGCTGGAAGTCCTTGTCTGAGCCCAGTTCGGGCACCAAGCGGGCACCCGGGTTTTTGCGGCGTTCTTCTTCCAGGCGCAGGCGGGCTTGCTCACGCGCCTGTTCGCGCTGACGGTCGGCTGCTTTTTCGGCCTCTGTGGGCGCCTTGCTGTCGCCCTGTCCGTTGCCCAAGTGCTTGGTCAGGTCGGCTTCGCGGGTGGCCAAGGCGGCAAACAGGTTGCCTTCTTCGGTTTCGTCCACCCACACGTCCGGCACAATCCCTTTGGCCTGGATGGAACGGCCGCTGGGCGTGTAATAGCGGGCGGTGGTCAGTTTCAGGCCGGTGTCTGGCCCCAGGGGGCGCACGGTTTGCACCGAGCCTTTGCCGAAGGTCTGGCTGCCCATCACCTTGGCGCGTTGGTGGTCCTGCAAGGCACCGGCGACAATTTCGCTGGCCGATGCCGAGCCTTCGTTCACCAGCACCACCAGCGGTACTTTTTTGAACAAGCCCTTGGTGTTGTCGGTCAAGCGCTTGATCGGGTCGCTGTTGCCCCGGCGCTGGTAGTACTGTGCGGCTGCCTTGTAGGTGAATTTGCTTTCTTCCAGTTGCCCGTTGGTGGACACCACCACCACGTTCTCGGGCAAAAAGGCGGCCGACAAGGCCACCGCAGCATCGAGCAGGCCGCCCGGGTCGTTGCGCAGGTCCAGCACCAGGCCCTTGAGTTGGGGTTGCTCTTTGTGGATGTCTTCCAGCTTGCGGGCGAAATCTTCGACCGTGCGTTCCTGGAACTGCGACACCCGCACCCAGGCATAACCCGGTTCCAGCACCTTGGTTTTCACGCTTTGGGTTTTGATTTCTTCCCGGGTGATGGTGACGGTGAATGTTCGGTTCTCGTCTTTGCGGAAAATGGTCAATGCCACTTTGGTGTTGGGTTCGCCGCGCATGCGTTTGACCGCATCGTTGATGCTCAGGCCCTTGACCGCTGTGTCGTCGATCTTGGTGATGAGGTCGTTCGTCTTGAGCCCAGCACGGTAGGCCGGTGATCCCTCAATCGGGGACACCACCTTCACCAAGCCTTCCTCCATGGTGATTTCGATGCCCACCCCCACAAATCTGCCGGTGGTGCCTTCGCGGAATTCCTTGAAGCTTTTCTTGTCGTAGTAGACCGAGTGCGGGTCCAGGCTCGATACCATGCCCGATATGGCGTCGGTGATGAGTTTTTTCTCATCCACCGGCTCCACGTAGTCGGTTTTCACCATGCCAAACACGGCAGCGAGTTGCTGCAGTTCTTCCAGCGGCAGGGGGGCCAGGGCACCCCGTGCCACGGCTTGCAATTGCACCGTCGTCAGCGCACCCGCCACGGCGCCCACGGCAATCCAACCCGCAATTTTCAATTTCTGACCCATGGCCCAGCTTTCATGACGCTACAAATATGGCTCGCAGCCAATGTACACCTAAGAGCCCGGCAACGCTCTGGTGGTTCCGCAAAGCTGCGGTAAAGGTCAGGCCTTGCCTTGGTTGGCCACGGCAGCAGCAGCCTTGGCAGCGGCTTCGGCATCGCCCAGGTAGTAGCTGCGGATGGGTTTGAGGTCGGCATCCAGTTCATAAACCAACGGAATGCCGTTGGGAATGTTCACGCCCACGATTTCGTCGTCCGCAATGTTGTCCAGGTACTTCACCAACGCCCGGATAGAGTTGCCGTGCGCGGCCACCACCACGCGTTTGCCGGCCTTGATGGCCGGTGCCATGGACTCGTTCCAGAACGGGATCACACGGGCCACGGTGTCCTTCAGACACTCGGTCAGCGGCACATCGGCGGGGTCCAGTTTCTCGTAGCGGCGGTCGCTGCGTTCAGAGCGCGGGTCGGTGGCTTCC
>JACCDQ010328852.1_pt1 | contig 21059 bp, 15 predicted proteins | sample 7446031 | NCBI WGS metagenome assembly JACCDQ01 (sample SAMN15323442, study PRJNA562643) | freshwater metagenome | isolation source: river surface water | place: USA:Blue River Watershed | collected 2017-08-17
TCGTCCGGTTCCCAGAACTTGCCCTGCACGCCATTCACGTGCAGCTGATCGGCGCCGGCCAGCCGCAGCACTTTTTGATACACGCGGAATTCATAACCGAGCGCCGGGTGGCGCGTCATTGCGCCCCAGCCGTTACGGTGCGCATGGATCGGTACCTGGGTATGCTCGCGCAGGTCCTGCAGGCCGGACAGGCCGATCCAGTTGGCGCTGGCCATCACGCAGGTGCCGCCCTGGGCGACGACCGCATCATGGCGGCGGCGCATCTCATCGATGCTGCCGGAGATATTGATCGCATACATCGGCATGCGGCCGGTGCGGTCGGCATGCTTGTGCAGCACCGGCATCACGGCGGCCAGCCGTGCGTCGAACGGCGCGTACGGCGGGTCGGCCATCAGTTCATCGTCCTTGATGAAATCGATGTCGGCCGCGCACAGCGCGTCCACCAGTTCAGCCGTCTGCCGAGGCGACAGGCCGATGCTGGGCTTGATAATGGTGCCGATGATGGGGCGGCCATGCACGCCGGCCTTCTCGCGGGTGCCGGCAACGCCGAATTTCGGGCCCGGGAACTGGCGCGCATAGCTTTCCGGCAGGTCGATATCGAGCACGCGCAGCGCGGTGACTTCGCCGAGCTCGAACAGGTTGCCGGCCAGCGTGGCCATCAGTGAGCTGAGGTTGGGGCCGACGTTCTCGATCGGGAAAGCGATCTCGATCTCACCGCGGTGGAACAGACCGTTCGTTGCTCGCCGCGCCGCCCAGGCGCTGTGCAGCGACGGTACCATCGACGGCGCCTGCGTGTCGACGCGGGTGACGCGCGCACGGAAACGGTCCTTCAGTTCCTGCGTCTCGCCGGGCAAGGACAGGAACGTACCGCTCGATTGTTCGCCGGCGATTACTTCGGCCGCTTGTTGCAGCGGCACTGCGCTCTCGACGAAATAGCGCACGCGAAACTCGTCGCGGCGGCCGGCGCCGTTATGTAACATCAACTGCATCTCCCCAGCGCTCCCATGTCACGGGCTGCGCCATTGCCTCGTGCCGTGCATCCGGTCAGGATGCCTGGCCAATGAATATGATGGCGAGAATGGTAGGAAGATTCGGCGGTGGCGGACAATCGATTTATACTCGCCCCCCAGTGAGCCTGGCTCACACCCCCTGCACAGACTTCACAGACGGCAAACACGGTAAGACGGTACAAACAGCATGACCACCACTCCTTCGCTTCATGCGCTGCGTGCGTTCGAGGCCGTTGCGCGGCTCGGCAGCATGACGGCCGCTGCCGACGAACTGGCGGTCACGCACGGCGCGATCAGCCGGCATGTACGCGCGCTGGAGGAATCGCTCGGCGTGCTGCTGCTCAAGCGCGGCGCGCAGAACAGCGAACCGACGCCCGAAGGGCAGCGGCTGGCCGAGGGGCTGGCGACCGCCTTCAGCCTGATCCAGGCCAGCGTCGAACAGGTCAGGCCCGGGCCGGCCACGATCTCCTGCTCCGAATCGATCATGATGTTCTGGCTGCTGCCGCGCATCGCGCGCTTCCAGCAGCGCCATCCCGACATGCCGCTGCAGTTCAACATGAACTACCGGGGCAGCGATCCTATCCGCGACAACATCAGCGTGGCGATCCGCAACACCATGATCACGCCGCCGGAAGACATCATCGTGCGCGAGCTGGCCGACGAATGGGTCGGGCCGGTCTGCACGCCGGAATATTTGCGGCAAGTGGGGCTGCGCGATCCGTCGGACCTGGCGCGCGCGCGGCTGCTGGCCACACGCAGCCGGCCGCTGGGCTGGCGCCAATGGGCGGCCGCGGCCGGTGCCGAGAACGTCAATTTGTCAGTGCAGGAAGAGTTCGAGCATTTTTACCTGCTGATCCAGGCAGCCGCCTGCGGACTGGGCATCGCCAATGTGCCGCGCATGCTGGTGCTGGATGCGCTCGAGTCAGGCCGGCTGGTCGCGCCCTTCGGCTTTCTGCGCGGACCTTACCGGCTGGTGCTGTGGCTCAACCCGCATGTGCGCGGACGTGCCGATGTGCTGGCACTGGCCGACTGGATGGCCGAAGAGCTGCAGCAGAATACCTGAGCGGGTCCGGCGCCAGGCGCCGAACCCTATCCTGGTTTGCCGTCATCAGGCCGGCGAACCGAGACGCCGTGTCAGGCCTGCAGCGCAGGCCCGGGCTTTCTTCGTCGCCGTCAGCCGTGGGTCCCCAGCATCTCGCGCAACTGCTGTGCCTGCGCGGCATTCAGCCCGCCGGCTTCCAGCCCGAGCGCGATGCTGCGGCCGCACATTTCGCGGTACAGCTGCTGCAGCGGCGCATCGAGCGCGGCTAATGACGCCAGATGCTTGTCGATCGAGACGACATCGCCACGCGACACCGGCCCCGGCATGCCGCGCGCCAGGCCCGCGCCCGCGATCGAGGCCAGCGTGCCCTGCACCAGCGGCAGCAGCGCGGCCACCGCATCCTCTTCGTTCGCACCCCACGACTGCCAGATGGCCGACGCTTCGCGCAGGATCACGTTGATGAACTGCGACGCATAGCCGGCGGCCGCATGGTAGCGCCCGCGCATGCCGGGCGGCAGCAGGTTCACGCGGCAGGCCAGCCGGGTGGCGATCGCGTGCAGCACGCCGTATAACGGCGGCTCGGCCTCGATGGTGATCGTGCAGCCGGGCAGCGAGCGGCGTGCCGCTTCCGGGTCGCCGAAAGTCTGCATCGGGTGGAAGCCGCCGGTCATGGCGCCGTCGGCAGCCGCCTTCGCCAATGCCGCCACCTCAGTCGCGCCGCTGCAATGCACGGCGGCCATGCCGGCGCGCCATTGCAGGCCGTTCGCCGTCGGCTCGATCGCGCCATCGACCGTCGTCACGAAGACCAGGTCGCAGGCATCGATCACCTGTTGCGGCGTGCCGTTGGCGCAGCCGGGGATGGCCGCTGCCAGCGGCGCGGATTCGTCCAGCGTCAGGCTGCCAACCGCTGCGACGCAGAGCCCGTGGTCCATGAAGGACAGCGCGAGCGCCTTGCCGAGGCGGCCGGTGCCGATGAAGCCGATCTTTAGCCGATCGACCGAGGCGGCATCGAAGGCAACGCTCATAGCATGTGGTATTCGTTCACCACGAGCGGATGGATGCTATCGACAAAGTTCGGCAGATCGGCCAGCAGGGTCTTGCCTTCCGGGCTCTCCAGCGACGCTTTCAGCGCTTCGGCCGAATCGAACCACAGCTCCGAGAAGCCTTCATAGCCGAAGGTCTCGATCTGCTCCGGCGACACCAGGTTCACCGAATAGCGGCGCATGTTCGGCAGCTTCTTGCACAGCTCAGCGTGGACGGTCAGCCAGTGCTGGGTGAATTGTTCGTAGGTCATGTCCTTGCGGCGCTTGACCAGACCGATACGCTTGACGGCGGTGGGTTTCATGCTATTTCCTTTACTGAAGTTGATGGAGGTGTTGAATCAGAGGCAGACGCTGCGCGGGCGGCGAAATAAATCGGCGCCTGCGCGGTCGCCGAGGTGATCGCGCCTTGCGACGCATCCGTCACCAGGCGCGCGAATTTTGCGAGCACGCCGTCGGTGTAGCGCGGCGGCGGCGGCGTCCAGTCGGCCAGCCGTGCGCGCAGTTCGTCGTCAGACAGCGCGACCTGCAGCCGGCGCTGCTCGACATCGATCTCGATCAGGTCGCCGTCGCGCAGCGCGGCGATCGGGCCGCCATCGACCGCTTCCGGCACGATGTGGCCGATCACGAAACCGTGCGAGGCGCCGGAGAAACGGCCGTCGGTCATCAGCGCAACCGAGTCGCCCAGGCCTGCGCCCTGCAGCGCGCCGGTCACCAGCTGCATCTCGCGCATGCCGGGGCCGCCGCGCGGGCCTTCATTGCGCAGCACCATCACGTCGTTCGGCTGTATTGCGCCGGCCTTGATGGCGGCGAACGCCGCTTCTTCAGTCTCGAACACGCGCGCCGGACCACGGTGCAGCATTTTTTTCTGGCCGCCGAGCTTGATCACGCAGCCGCCCGGCGCGATATTGCCGCGCAGGATAGCGAGGCCGCCCTGCGGCTTGATCGGCGCGCTGGCCGGCTGGATCACTTCCTGGCCCTCACGCTCGACCGCGCGCAGCGCCTCTTCGCCCAGCGTGCGGCCGGACACGGTCAGCGCATCGGAATGCAGCAGACCGCCTTCGTGCAGGCGCTTGGCCACCAGCGGCATGCCGCCGGCCTCGAACATTTCGGGCGCGGTAAAGCGGCCCCACGGGCGCATGTTGGCCAGCACCGGCGTGCGGCGCGAAATGCGGTCGAAATCGTCCAGTGCCAGCGGCACGCCGAATTCGCGCGCAATCGCCAACAGGTGCAGCACCGCATTGGTCGAGCCGCCGGTCGCCATCACGCCGGCGATCGCATTCTCGAAGCTCTCGCGCGTGACCAGCGTGCGCGGCGTAATACCGGCGCGCACCAGCTCCATGACGAGCCGGCCGCATTCGAACGCGGCGTCGCCCTTGGACGGATCGACGGCCGGAATGTCATTGAAGCCCATCGGCGAGATGCCCAGCATCGCGCTGGCGGTCGCCATGGTGTTGGCAGTGAACTGGCCGCCGCAGGCGCCGGCGCCGGGGCAGGCGTGGTCTTCGACGTCACGCAGCTCGTCTTCGCCGATACGGCCGGCATTGAACGCGCCGACCGCTTCGTAAATTTCCTGGATCGTCAGCTTGCGGCCTTCGAACAGTGTCGACGGCTTGGTGCACTTGCCCGACAGTATGGAGCCGCTGTAAAACGACAGGCCCGGCAGGTTCAGCCGGCCCAGTGCCATCGCCATCGCGGGAATGGTCTTGTCGCAGCCGGAAATCGTGACCAGGCCATCGAGCATGTGGCCGCGCGCGACCAGCTCGACCGAATCGGCGATCAGCTCGCGGCTGACCAGCGAGGTCTTCATGCCTTCGGTGCCGGTGGTGATGCCGTCATTGATCGCGACGGTGTTGATCTCCAGCGGCGTGCCGCCGGCGGCACGGATGCCGGCCATCACGCGCTGCGCCAGCTCGCGATGGTTCAGGTTGCACGGCATGGTGCCGATCCAGCAGTGGGCGACGCCGATCTGCGGCTTCTTCAGGTCGTCGTCGGTGAAGCCGGCGGCCTTCATCATCCCGCGCGCGACGGCACGGTCAGGACCGTCGAGCAGCGCGGCGCTCTTGTGCCTCGGGTTTGCGGACATGGGTTCTCCGTTCCTGCTTACAGCGGATATTGGGCGATGAAGCGGCGGATCTCTTTCAGGGTCTCGGCCGGCTTCTCTTCAGGGATAAAGTGGCCGCAGTCGAGCGCCTTGCCGCGCACGTCGCTGGCCACTTCGCGCCAGTCTTCCAGGCAATTGAACAGGCGGTTGATCACGCCCTGCTTGCCCCACAGCGCCATCATCGGCATCTTCAGCTTGCGGCGGCGGTCCTTGCGGTCATGCTCGAGGTCGATGGTGCCGGCGGCGCGGTAATCTTCGCAGCTCGCATGAATGGCCTTCGGGTCTTCAAAGGCCTTCACATATTCGGCCACCGCCTCTTTCGAGAATGCCGACAGGTCCGGCTCGGCGCGGCCGACCATGCCCAGAATGTTGAACGGTACGATCCCTTGCAGCATTTTCTCCGGCAGCGGCGCCGGCTGCAGCATCTGGAACCAGTGGTAATACGCGGTCGCGAATTTCAGGTCGGTGCTCTCGAACATCTTCAGCGTCGGCGAGATATCGAGCACGGTCAGGGTCTGCACGCGCTCGCCGTGGTCCTTGGCCAGCCGGTGGCTGACGCGCGCGCCACGGTCGTGGCCGACCAGATGGAAGCGCTCATGGCCGAGCTTGCTCATCACCTCGACCATGTCCAGCGCCATTTCGCGCTTCGAATAGTTCGAATGGTCCGGCAGGCCTTTCGGCTTGGACGAGCCGCCGTAGCCGCGCAGATCGGCGCAGACCACCGTATATTCCTTCGCCAGCTCCGGCGCGATCTGGTGCCAGCACGCCATGGTCTGCGGATAGCCGTGCAGCAGCAGCACGGGCTCGCCCTGCCCTGCGGTGACGACGTTGATGGTGGCGCCGCTGGTGCGGATGCGTTTTTGCTTAAAGCCGGGGAAAAGGGACATGGGGGAGGTCTCCGTTGTGACGTGTTGTTCGTTAGGGCGTGGGTTTCTTCCTGGCCGATCGGGCCACCGATCGAAGCCGGCTTACCAGGCTGTCTGATATTTCTGGTTGGCGCGGGTCAGGTGTTCCCGTACCGCGCGTTCTGCTCCGTCCGGATCATGCCGCGCGATGCAATCGATCATGCGCTCATGTTCATCGACGGTCACTTCTTCAGCGCCGGGCGCCCTCACCAGGTCTTCATGAAAATTGCGCAACCATTGCAGCATCGCCTGCGACACCGCAACGTAGACCGGATTGCCCGAGACCATAGCGATCAGCTTGTGCAGCGCGAGGTCCGTCTCGAGAAAGCGCACCGAGTCGCCGACACCGGCGCGATGTGCGGCCAGCGCCTCGCGCAGCCGTGCAATGTCGTCGTCGGTCGCGCGCTGCGCGGCCGAGCGCGCCATCGCGACCTCGAACGCAAGGCGGGCTTCTTTCAAATGTTCGAGCAGCTCGCTGTTACCGGCCAGCAGATGCACCGCGCTCGCGGAAATCTGCGAGATCACCGAGTCGGCCGATAGCGGCTGCACGCGCGCGCCTTCGCCATGCACGATCGAGATCAGGCCCATTCTTTCGAGCGCCTGCAGGCCTTCGCGCACGGCCGGACGGCCGACGCCGAACTGCGCCATCAGCTCACGTTCCGACGGCAGCAGCTCGCCCACCGGATAAGCACCCGAGCGTATGCCCGCCAGCAGCCGCTGCTGCACTTCGTGCCCCAGCTTGCGCCGCACGATGGGCGTGGCGGCGAGTTCGGTCGGATTCTCCAATTGACTAGTCATGTGTCGAGTGGCATCATGTCTTCTTGTATACTCATCATACCAGTTGGCGTGAGAGTGAACAAGCGACAAATGTGAATAAACGGGCCTCAATGGGAGGCAACTGCGCCAAAGCACCTGCGCAACTGCGCGAGTGTACGCAGTCCAATACTCCCGGGCAAACCAACGACAAGGAGACGTACTCATGCAGGACCAGGCTGCGGCGATTGACGCCGGCACGCAGGCGACAAAATCGCCCGCCAATTCCCCGACCAGGGTCCTCTTCGCGAGCCTGATTGGCACCACGATCGAGTACTTCGATTTCTATATCTTCGGCACGGCTGCGGTACTGGTCTTCCCGAAGCTGTTCTTTGCATCGTCGGACGCCACGATGGCGATGCTACAGTCGCTGGCCACGTTTGGCCTGGCCTTCGTCGCCCGTCCGGTCGGCTCCGCGCTGTTCGGTCACTTCGGCGACCGCATCGGCCGCAAGGCCACGCTGGTGGCGTCGCTGTTAACGATGGGCATGTCGACGGTGTTCATCGGCCTGTTGCCGTCGTATGAATCCATCGGCATTCTGGCGCCGGTGCTGCTGGCCGTGCTGCGCTTTGGCCAGGGCCTGGGCCTGGGCGGCGAATGGGGCGGCGCGGTGCTGCTGGCCACCGAGAATGCACCGCCGGGCAAGCGTGCCTGGTATGGCATGTTCCCGCAGCTGGGGGGTCCGGCCGGCTTTTTCCTGTCCGGCAGCGCCTTCCTGCTGCTGACCACGCAACTGCCGGAAGCCGACTTCCTCAGCTGGGGCTGGCGCATTCCTTTCGTCTCCAGCGCGCTGCTGGTATTCGTCGGCCTGTATGTGCGCCTGAACATTACCGAGACGCCGGAATTCGCGAAAGTGCTGCACAAGCATGAACGCGTCAAAGTGCCGATGATCGCTGTCATTACTCAGCATCCGCGCGCGCTGCTGCTGGCGATGTTCTCGGGCATGGGCCAGTTCGTGCTGTTCTATCTGATTACCGTGTTCACGCTGAGCTGGGCGACGACCTCGCTCGGCTACACGCGGCCGCAGTTCCTGATCCTGCAGCTGATCTCAGTGGTGTTCTTCGCGATGTTCATCCCGGTGGCTGCCAAGCTGTCGGACAGCCGCGGCCGCACCTCGGCGCTGACCATGGGCGCCGTCGGCATCGCGCTGCTCGGCCTGGTACTGGGACCCATGCTGGAAGGCGGCAGCATCACGACCGTGATCGCGCTGTCGATCGGCATGGCGCTGATGGGCATGTGCTTCGGCCCGCTCGGCATGCTGATGTCCGATCTCTTTCCTGCCGAAGTGCGCTACACCGGCGCATCGCTGGGCTTTAACCTGTCGGCGATTGTCGGCGCTTCGTTCGCACCGTACATCGCGACCTGGCTGGCCACGCATATCGGCCTGCAGTTCGTCGGCTACTACCTGTCGGGCATGGCCCTGATCAGCGTGGTCGCGCTGCTCTTGGTGAAGCGTCTGCCGTCGACTCAGCAGTAATTTCTCAGGTTTCCCTTCCTACCAAGGGCGACGGATTTCCGTCGCCCTTGCGTCTGCACCGTCTGTCTGACGATACAATTTCGGGCAAGAAGACAAGGCCGGCACGCACCAACGCTGCCGAGCCTGCGTAGCTTGCGCTGACCACCGCCTCGTCCGGGATCATGCGTTTCCCGGTCGTTGAACCCCAGGAGGTCAGATCATGCCCCACGTCGCACTTGCCGCCACCTTCGCCGAATCGCGGCGCATCTTGAAGTCGGCCGATTATGTGCCCACCGCGATGGCCGATCGCTACCGCGACATCGGCGAGCGGCTGGGCGAAGATTTTTCGCCGGCCATTCGTCTGCTGGAATTGCTGCCGGTGTTCGTCAGCGGCCCCCGGCATGCGAACACCCGCCGCGACATGGCCCTGCGCATCGCCGCCGCACGCCCGCAGCAACTGCATGCGCTGCAACAGCACACGGACCGCCTGCCCGCGCTGCTGGCGCCGGGCCAGACCATTGACCTGCTCGCCCGGTTCGTGCGCCCGCTGTGGCAGGCGCTGGCTGACGCCGCCAGTGGCGGCCTGCACCTGCCGGCATCACTGGTCAGCGGCTGTACCGATCTGTTCGACAGCCGTTCGCGGCTGCGCGCACGGCTGACGGTGAATGAGGCACTGCGCGAGTTCATTGCCGCCGATCCGGCCACGGCCGATCAGAGGCTGCTGATCCTGGGCCAGACCGTGCTCGGCATCCGGCCTTTCATCGGGTCGCTGACGCTGTCGTTACATGCGCTGTTCAGCGCCAACCTGGGTAAGCCGCTCGCCCGCATCGCCTATCCCGCGCGTTTCCCGTTAAGCTCTCTGCCGACCACCGATCGTTGGCGGACCAGCGAGCAGACCGACACACCCGCAGATGAGCGCGAGACGGTGCGCTGCGTGCTGCACTCGGCGCGCTTTTCAACGGCAGAAAATGACGAGGCGATGTACGGCATCGGCGCACATGCGTGCCTCGGCCGTCCGATCTCGAATGACGCGTGGACGATGGTCACTGCGCGGCTGGCGGGCCTCGACGTGGCGGTCGCGTCGTCAACGCTGGCGCTGCACACGCCGCTGCCGCACGACGACGATGACCTGTTAAAGCTGAGCGACCCGTTTATCAAACCCCGTAGCCTGAAAGTCCGAATTGAATCCTGACGACCTCGCACCGGAACTGCGCTTCAACGATCCGACCCGGCATACGCTGGCCTTGCTGGACACGCTGTCGGCACTGCTGGCGCGGCCGAAACATGAGTTTCAGGAAGCGATGGTGCTGGCCACGCAGCTGACCTGCAATGCCCATCCGGCGGCGCGCCGTTTCGTGCAAATGCTCAAGGCCATGATCGCCCACCCCGATGCGGGCAAGCGGCTCGACAAACTGCTGAAGCTCTGCGACGTCACCGACCGGCTGCCGAGGCTGTCCGAGCTGCGTCGTGACACTGCGCTGATGCAGCAACTGTACTCACCCGAAGGTCCCACCTACATCGAAGGCGGCCGCGAAAAGCAGAAACTGGCCGTGGTGTTCACCACCATTTTCAATAACTTCGGCGTCGCCAACCTGATCCTCCTGGCCATCTTGCAATCGTATGGCGTATCGGTGCTATTGCTGCGCGACGGATCGCGCGCCAACTATCTGGGCGGCGCCTGCGGCTTTGGCGACAACCTCGACGATATCGCCGGCAAGCTGACCGCGTTCGCACAAGAAAAATCGATTGCCGATATCTATTTGCTCGGCTATTCGTCGGGCGGCTATGCGGCCTGCTATGTATCGACTCGGCTGCGTTGCGCGGCCCACCTCGGCTTTTCGATTCCTGCCGATTTCTCGCTCGATACCGAACTGCCGAGCGATTTCTTCATGCCGCGCGACTTACGGGCCCTGTTCGAGCGCCGCTATCTGCTCGACCTCGCCAGCGTGCTGCCTGACAGCAGCGCGCGCCAGCGGCTGATCGTCGGCACCAAATCGCGCCGTGACGCCAGTCATGCGCGCCACCTGCAGCAGGCCGGCATGGACGTCGTGGCGCTGGACGATTGCGTGCACGACACGCCCGAGACGCTGATCGCCAATGGCGAGCTCAGGCATCACCTCGACTGGCTATTCGACCAGCGCGCTTAATTTCTGCGCCAGCGCCGTCACGCTCAGCTCGTCGTCGATCTCGTCGAGCTCGATGCTGCGGCCGAGGTCGTCCTCGAGCTTCATCGCCAGCGTCAGCAGGTCGAGGCTGTCGAGCTGCAGGTCGCCAATGCGAGTGGCCAGCAGTACCGCCGGGTCTTTCGGCAAACGGTCGGCGTTGACCATCTCGCGGATGCGGACCAGGATTTTTTGTTGAATCGTCTCTTGAATGTCGGCGGCGTTCGTCATGGGCAGGCGCTGAGTCGGAAATGCGGTGGTTGTACCAGAAGCGCCGTGGCGTTGCAGGAGTTTTTTCAGCCTGGTTGTCAGCGCCGGCCGCCTTAGCCATCCATGTTTCAGTCGCGCGACGATCGCCCGGTCGATCGCGCTGTGATAGGCTCACCCGGCACGGCATTCGCCCCAACCTCCCTATGAGAGTCCTCATTACCCGCTGCGGCCGTACCCTCGCCGCCATGATCCTGCTGACGATGCTGGCACACAGCATCGCGATGGCGGCCTATGTCTGCCCGCAAGCGCTCGCAGGCATCGCGCCGGCGGCCAGCCAGCGGACCGTGATCGATGACGACATGCCCGCGCACTGCGCCGAACGCCAGAGCGGCGACAAGCCGGCGCTGGAGCATAGCGGCGACCCGCCCTCGCTGAGCTTGCCGGCCGTCGTGTCGGTGGCCTGGCGGCCGGCCGTCAGCACGTTGCCGCGTCGGCCTGTGACCGCCACGCTCAGCGCCGCCGAGCCGCGCGCCGCCGCACCGCCGTTGTTGCGGACCTTGCGATTACGTCTTTGACGGCTCCTGCTGTTGACCCTGGTCCGGCCTGCCTGATCGCGCAGGCCGGTGATTGCGTTCATTCCCGGAGCCTGTCATGTCTACCCGTTCACCCCTGCTGCGGCACGCGCTGCTGGCCGTTAGCTTGTGCGCATCGCTGCACGGCCGCGCCGCGCTGGCTGAGCCTGCGCCGCTGACGCTCGAGCAAGCGCTGCAGCTCGCACTGCACCGCTCGTCCGCGCACCTTGCCGCGCAGCGCCTGACCCAGGCCAGCGCCGAGGCCGCTGCGCAGGCCGGCCAGCTGCCCGACCCGATGCTGAAGCTCGGCATCGACAACCTGCCCATCGAAGGCCCCGACCGTTTCAGCCTGGGCCGCGATTTCATGACCATGCGCCGCATCGGCATCGAGCAGCCCTGGGTATCGGCCGACAAGCGCGCCGCCCGCAGCGAGCGTGCCGGCCAGATCGTCGCGCTGCAGCAGGCCGACGTACTGATGCATGCCGCCGAGACGCGCGCACAGACTGCGCAGGCCTGGCTGCAAATGCGCCATGCGCAACGCGCGCTCGCCTTTGCGGCCGAGCTCGCCCGGCATAGCGGCGACGATGCCGCCACAGTCCAGGCCGCGCACCGCGGCGGCAAGGCCAGCGCGGCCGACGTCGCGCTGGCGCAGCTGGCACTGGCGCGCGCTCAGGACAACGAGGCCAAAGCGAAGCAGGAGCTTGATGCGGCACGACTGACGCTGCAGCGCTGGGTGCCGCTGCCAATGACGTCACTCACATCAGTCGACGATGCGCTGCCCGTCGACATGGCCAGTGCGCCTGCTGCCGCCGCGACCGAGACGCGCCATCCACTGCTCGTGCGTGCGCGGCGCGCGCAGGCGCTGGCCGAGTCCGAGCTCAGTGTGGCGCGCACTGAGCGCAGCCCCGACTGGCGCTTCGAGCTGGCCTTCAGCCAGCGCGGCAGCCCGTACGCCAACATGCTGTCGTTCGGCGTCACCATTCCACTCACGGTCAACCCGAGCCAGCGGCAAGACCGCAGCATTGCAGAGAAAGCCGCGCAGGCCGCCGCTGCAGAGCTGCAAGTTGACGAAGCCCGGCGTGCGATCGATGCCGAGCGCGCTGCACTGCAGCTGAACCGCGCGCGCCTGACTGAGCGTGCTGCGTGGCTCCGCCAGCACGCGCTGCCAATAGTGCGGCAGGCAGTCGACCTGGCGGTCGCGGCTTACCGGGGCGGCAGCGGCGCGCTGTCGGCCGTCTTCAGCGCACGGCGCATGCTGGTCGAACAGCAGCTGCAGATCGCCGAGCTGGAGCGCGATGCCGCACTGGCCTGGGCGCAGCTGACATTGACGCTGGCCACGGAGGACACCGCGTTGACTCCGGTCTTGCCGGAGGCGAAGCCATGACCGCCCTGCGTACTTCGTTGCGCTGGGTCGCACTCATCGGTACCGGCGCGCTGCTGGCAGCGGCCGGCTATCTCGCTGGCAGCCGGCAGTCCGCGCCGCAACCCGGCCCGTCGGGCGCAGGGGGAGCGACGGCAGCAAAGATCGACCCCAAGACCGGCCGTGCCGTGCTGTACTGGCATGACCCGATGGTGCCCGGCCAGAAGTTCGATCAGCCCGGCAAGAGCCCTTTCATGGACATGCCACTGGTGCCGGTGTTTGCCGACGAGGCCGCTGGTGCCGATAGTGCAGACAAAGGCGGCGTGCGCGTGCCGGCAGCCATGCAGCAAAACCTGGGCATGCGCGAGGCCACCGTGCGGCGCGCCGAGGTTGGCGAGCAGATCAGCGCCGTCGGCAGCACGCAGCTCGACGACAGCCTGGCCGAGGTCGTGCAGAGTCGCGTCACCGGCTATATCGAGCGGCTGCATGCGCGCACGCCGCTGCAGCCCATCCGGCGCGGTGCGCCGGTGGCCACGCTGTTCGTGCCCGACTGGCTGGCGCCGCAAGAAGAATTTCTTGCACTGAAGCGCCGTGGCGATACCGAGCTTGCCGACGCCGCGCGGCAGCGCATGCGCGCACTGTCGATTCCCGAATCGCTGATTGCGCAGCTGGAGAAGAGCGGCCAGCCGCAGCGCCAGCTGACGCTGTATGCGCCGGCCAGCGGCGTCATTACCGAGCTGCCGCTGCGCGAAGGCGCGATGGTGTCCCCCGGCATGACGATGGCGACCATTACCGGGCTGGGCCAGCTGTGGCTGATCGCCGAGGTGCCCGAGACACTCGCGCCCCGGGTCCATCCCGGCATGAAAGCCAGTGCGCAATTTCCCGGACGTCCGGAGCGCAGTTACAGCGCCGTCGTGCGCGACGTCCTGCCGCAACTGAATCCGGCCACGCGCACCGTGCAGGCCAGGCTGGTGCTCGACAACCGCGACGGCAGCCTGCGCGCAGGCCTGCTGATGCAAGTGCGCCTCGGCGGCAGCACGGCCACGCGTCTGCTGGTACCGACCGAGGCCGTGATACAGACCGGCCGCCGTGCGGTGGTGCTGGTGGTCGGCGAACAGCGCCGCATCCGTCCTGTCACAGTCACCGTGGGACGCGAGCATGGCGACGAGTCGGAAATTCTCGACGGACTGTCCGAAGGTCAGAAGGTGATCGTATCCGGCCAGTTCCTGATCGATTCGGAAGCGAGCCTGAAATCAGCGCTGACGAAGTTCGACGAGAACCAGCCGCCAACGCCGACGACGGCCAAGGCTGCGCCGCTGTACCACGCCAGCGGCCGCATCGAACAGGTGACGCCCGACGCGCTGACCCTCGCGCACGGTCCGGTGCCGGCGCTGCAATGGGGCGCGATGACGATGGACTTCGCCAAGCCCTCGCCCGACGCGTTCAAACAGTTCAGGCGCGGCGACCGTGTGAGTTTCAGCTTCCATGAGACCGACGACGGCTATCTGCTCGACAGCGTCGAGCCGGCCACTGCGGCCAACGCCGGCACGGAGAAAAAGCCTTGATCGCCGCGATCATCCGCGCATCGATGGCGAACCGGCTGCTGGTGCTGCTGGCCGCCGCCGCCATCGCGCTGTGGGGCAGCTGGTCGCTGCTGCACACGCCGCTGGACGCGCTGCCCGATCTGTCGGACACGCAGGTAATCATCCGCGCGCAGTTTCCCGGCAAGGCGCCGCAGCTGGTGGAAGACCAGGTCACTTATCCGCTCACTACGGCACTGCTGTCGGTGCCGGGCGCGAAGACCGTGCGCGGCTATTCGTTCTTCGGCGACGCCTTCATCTATGTGCTGTTCGATGACGATACCGACCTGTATTGGGCGCGCTCGCGCGTGCTCGAATACCTGAACCAGGCACAGAAAAAGCTGCCGGCCGGCGTCAGCGCAGAGCTGGGACCGGACGGCACCGGCGTCGGCTGGATCTTTGAATACGCACTGACCGACCGCAGCGGCCGGCACGATCTCGGCCAGCTGCGCGCACTGAACGACAGCTTCCTGCGCTTCGAACTAAAAACTGTACCGAACGTCGCCGAAGTGGCCAGCATCGGCGGCATGGTCAGGCAGTATCAGGTGGTGCTCGACCCCGACCGGCTGCGCGCGTATGGCATCACCCACACCATGGTGCGCGACGCGCTCATTAACGCAAACGCGGCCACCGGCGGCGCGGTCGTCGAACTGGCCGAGACCGAATACATGGTGCGCTCGCAGGCCTATCTGCGCACGCTCGACGATTTTCGCAACACCGTGCTGAATGCCAGCGAGCGCGGCACGCCGGTGCTGCTGAGCGATGTCGCCTCGGTGCGCATCGGCCCGGAAATGCGGCGCGGCATCGCCGAGCTGAATGGCGAAGGCGAAGTGGCCGGCGGCGTGGTGGTGATGCGCAGCGGGAAAAATGCGCTCGAGACCATCGATGGCATCCAGGCGAAGCTGGCCGCGCTGAAGGCGTCGCTGCCGCCGGGCGTGGAGATCGTCAGTGTCTACGACCGGTCACAGCTGATCCGCGCGGCCGTGGCCAATCTGCGCGATAAGCTGATCGAAGAATTCATTGTCGTCGCGCTGGTCTGCGTGCTGTTCCTGTTTCATTTGCGCAGCGCGCTGGTGGCCATCGTGTCGCTGCCGCTGGGCGTGCTCGCCGCCTTCATCGTGATGCGCTATCAGGGCGTGAACGCCAACCTGATGTCGCTGGGCGGCATTGCGATCGCGATCGGCGCGATGGTCGACGCCGCGATCGTGATGGTGGAAAACGCGCACAAGCGTATCGAGCAGCACGAGCAGCACCATCCGGACACGCCATTATCGGCAGCGGCGCGCCAGGCACTGATGACCGAGGCCGCCATCGAGGTCGGGCCGGCGCTGTTCTTCTCGCTGCTGATCGTCACGCTGTCCTTCCTGCCGGTGTTTGCGCTGCAGGCGCAGGAAGGCAAACTGTTCGCACCGCTGGCGTTCACCAAGACCTACACACTGGCTGCCGCGGCAGCGCTGTCGGTCACGCTGGTGCCGGTGCTGATGCTCTACCTGATCCGCGGCCGCATTCCGCGCGAGGCAACGAATCCGCTGAACCGACTGCTGATCGGCGCGTACCGGCCCACGCTCGAGCTCAGCCTGCGCCATCCGTGGGCCACCATCGCCATCGCTGTGCTCGCATTGGCGCTGACGGCCTATCCGCTCTCGAAGCTCGGCGGCGAATTCCTGCCGCCGCTGGACGAAGGCGACCTGCTGTACATGCCCACCGCCCTGCCCGGCCTGTCGGCCGCCAAGGCCGCCGAGCTGCTGCAGCAGACGGATCGCCTGATCCGCACCGTGCCCGAAGTCAAAAGCGTATTCGGCAAGGCCGGCCGCGCCGACAGCGCCACCGACCCGGCACCACTGGAGATGTTTGAGACGACGATACAGTTCCGAACGCGCAGCGAATGGCGCGCCGGCATGACACCGGAAACGCTGGTCGATGAGCTTGACCGCGTGGTGCGCGTGCCGGGCTTGAGCAATGTCTGGGTGCCGCCCATCCGCAACCGTATCGACATGCTGTCGACCGGCATCAAGACGCCGGTCGGTGTGAAGGTCGCCGGCGCCGACCTGCAACAGATCGAGGCCATTACGCTGCAGATCGAAAGCGCGGTACGCAAGGTGCCGGGCGTGAGCTCAGCACTGGCCGAGCGAGTCAGCGGCGGCCGCTATATCGATATCGATATCGACCGTGCGCGCGCGGCACGCTACGGCTTATCGGTGGCGGAGCTGCAATCGGTGGTCGCGTCGGTCATCGGCGGCGAGAACATCGGCGAGGTCATCGACGGCCGGCAGCGTTTCCCGATCAACCTGCGCTATCCGCGCGACTACCGGGATTCGCTGCAGGCGCTGCGCGAGCTGCCGGTGCTCACCTCGCGCGGCGCGCAGCTGCGGCTGCAGGACGTAGCCAGCGTGACAGTGGTGTCCGGCCCGCCGATGATACGCAGCGAAAATGCGCGGCTGGCCGGCTGGGTCTATGTGGACGTGCGCGGCACCGACCTGCGCAGCGCTGTGCAGGCGATGCAGCAGGCCGTGGCAGCGTCGGTGACTTTGCCGCCCGGCTATGCGATCAGCTGGTCGGGACAGTTCGAATATCTGGAACGTGCGAGCGCGCGTCTGCGGCTGGTGGTGCCGCTGACCTTGCTGGTGATCTTCGGCCTGCTGGTGCTCGCCTTCCGCTCGGCGGCCGACGCGCTGCTGCTGATGGCGACCGTGCCGTTCGCACTGATCGGCGGCCTGTGGTGCCTGTGGCTGCTCGGCCATGCGGTATCGGTCGCCAGCGCGGTCGGCTTCATTGCGCTGGCAGGGCTCGCCGCCGAGTTCGGCGTGGTGATGCTGGTGTACTTGCGCAATGCCTGGCAACTGCACCTCGACGCCGGCGAAGCGCCGACCGAGAGCGCGCTGCTGAACGCGATCCGCGAAGGCGCGGTTGCGCGCGTGCGGCCAAAAGCGATGACGGTGGCGACCATCCTCGCCGGGCTGCTGCCGATCATGTTTGGCAGCGGCGCCGGCTCGGACGTGATGCAGCGCATTGCCGCGCCCATGGTGGGCGGCATGGTGACCGCGCCGCTGTTGTCACTGTTCGTGATACCGGCGGCGTGGTTGCTGATGAAACGGCGGGGACTGAAGGAGAACGGCTGAGGCCAGCCTTACACCAGCACGATGTCAGAAGAATTGATCGAATTCACACCGACCAGCAGGCCGATCATTTCATCCATGCGCACATCCAGCTTGCCATTGCCATTGACGTCGATATAGACGCCCAGGCCCGAGCCACCGGCGACCGAGGTCGCCGCAAACACATACGAGCGCGCGGCCGCCAGCTGCAGATCGTCAACGCCGGCCGTGAAGTCGGTGATGCGCGCGTAGTCCGACGTGCCCAGGTTCTTCGACACACCGTCGTCATAGAACGCGCGGCCGGCGATACCCAGCACGAACACGTCATTGCCGGCGTTGCCGGTCAGCGTGTCGATGCTGCCGCGACCATACAGTGTCGTCACTGCCGGCACACCATTGAGCACATCGGCGTTGACGCTGCCGACCAGCGTATCGCTGCCGTTGGTGCCGTTGATGTAGTTGATCGCCGGCAGCGTCGTATCGATCGTGAAATTGGCCGAGGCTCCTGAGATGCCGGCATTGCCGGCGGCGTCGGTGTAATCGCTGCCGACGGCGATGCTGTTCACCGACGACTGCACGCCCGCATCCGGCGTGAAGGTCGCGGTCCACAGCTTGCCGTCGCTGCTGGTCAGGCCGGACAGGGCGCCGTTTGCCAGCGTCACGTCGCTCGCATCAAAGCCCGACACGAGCTCGCTGAATGAGAAATTCACGCGCGTGGTCTCACCGGTAGTCAGCTGGCTGTCGGCCAGCGTGACGGCGACCGTCGGCGCCTTGGTATCGACCGCAAACGGCGGCGACGTAAAGCCCTGACCGGCAGCCGAGCCAGTGGCATTGGTGTAGCTGCCGGCGGCCACCGTAAGCTTGACGCCCTGCGCCTCGACGTTCGACGTCGGCGTCAGCGTCGCCGTCCAGTGAATGCTATCGGTGCTGGTCAGATCGCTCAGCGTGCCGACGGCGGCCGACAGGCTGAGGTCACTGACGGTCAGGCCGGCAACGGCCTCGCTGAACGTCAGCGTGACAGTGGACGTGTCGCCGGTCTTCAGCGCCGTGTCCGACATCGCAAAGCCGGTCACGCTCGGCGTATCGACGGCCAGCAATGCGGCGAGCTTGCCGAGATCCAGCCAGCCATCCCACGCCAGCTTGCCGGCCAGATCTGCCTTGTACGTCACGCACTGTTTCAGCAAGTCCAGGCATTGCTGCGGCGTCGCGTCCGGCAACGCCGACGAGATCAGCGCCAGCGCGCCCATCACATGCGGCGTCGCCATCGATGTGCCGCTCAGATAGCCATAGCCGCCATTCGGCAGCGTGGACAAAATCGACGAACCGGGCGCGGCCAGGTCGACCGTCAGGTTGCCGTAATTTGAGAACGACGACAGTGCGCCGGTTGAGGTCATAGACGCGACCGCCACCACCGCATCCCAGCCCAGCGTGCCCTTCGTGCTGTAGTTGGATGGATAGCTGGCCACCGTATCGTTGTCGTCGCCCACGCCGTCCGAGCCGCCATTACCGGCCGCTGCAACGAACAGATTACCGGCCGCGCCGGTGCGCGTGATCGCGTCCTGCATCGATTGGCTGAAGCCGCCGCCGCCCCACGAATTATTGGTGCCGACGAAGTCGCTCGCCGCCGGCGCCGCCTTCGACATGTTGGTGTAATAGTCGAGCGCCTTCAGCGCATTCGACGTGGTACCGCTGCCGGTCGACGACAGGAACTTCAGCGCCATCACCTGCGTCGACCAATTCACGCCGGCCACGCCGATGCCATTGCCGCCGGCACCGCCGATGGTGCCGGACACATGGGTGCCATGGCGGTTGTCGTCGAGGGGATCATTGTCATTGTTGACGAAATCCCAGCCGATCAGGTCATCGATATAGCCGTTGCCATCATTGTCGACACTGTTTTCCCAGCGGCTGTCGGCCAGCAGGTCACCCGCATCGATATAGCCGTTCGCATTCAGGTCACTCACCGACGCCTGGTTGGCAACATTGTTCAGGTCGCGGAACGTGATCAGGCCGTCGGCATCGGTATCAGTCAGCGCGCTGCGCAGCGTGGCCGAGATCTCGCCCTGATTCAGCCAAACGTTCTGGTAGAGATCCGGATGACGATAGTCGATGCCGGTGTCGATCACGCCCACCACCGTCTTGCTGTTACCGGTATAACCAGCCGCCCAGGCCTCGTCGGCCGCACTGCCAAACGGGCTGCCGCTGGCATCGCCATGCATGCCCCACAGTGCGCCGTTGGTGAACTGCGGGTCATTGCTGGTGGCCTGCGTGGTCAGCGTGAAATTGGACTCGGCGAATGTCACGCCGGGCCGGTTCGACAGCATCTCGATCGCCTTGTCGATACCGATATTGCCGGTCAGCTTCACGCGCAGCAGCTGCGCACCGCCATCGCCGGTGCCGTCGGTCCACAGCACTTCCACCGCCTTGCCACTGATCGCCGCCAGCGCCTTAGCGCGACCGGCCGCGCCCGGCGTGTCATCGAACTGCACCAGCAATTCATTCGGCGCGCGTGCCAGCGACGATGCTGGCGCAATGGACGCAGCAGTCAACTGCGACGCCAACGATGTCAGCGAAGTCTCCGCCGCAGCCGGCGAACCCACAGGGGTGGTGGGAACAATCTTGGTGGTGGTTTTAATCGTGCTCATGATTCGACTGGCCAGAGAGATTTCATTACATCGAGGTCAACGTGCGATGCGTCGTTCCCCAACTGAAAACAACGCTCGAATCGCCGAATAATTCTGCAAAAACAAGGCGATGCAGGAGTTTTCCTACAGGAAACGATTTGAATTCTGCCTCAAATCTACTTTCTTTGGGGAAATTATTGCCCTTGGCAAGATCTAGATCAAAAAGCAGGGATTTGACGAATGCAGTCCGAGCGAATGTCTTACAAAACGGATAACTCGGTGTGGCGCGGGCACTCGGCACGCTGCATCAACCTTTTTTTATAAGGAGTTTTGCAATGAGAACAAAAGGCTGTCTGTGCGGCCTTGCCGGCACAGGCGGCAGCTGTTCGCGTCAACAGCTTGCCGCCTGTCCGTGCCAGTCTTACACCATGACGACGTCCGACTGACTGACGGCGGTCGCGCCGACCAGCACAGCGATCAACTCATCCGAATTGGAATCCACCTTACCGTTGGCGTTGGTATCCCAGACGACGCCTACGCCCAGTGTGCCGGCATACGACCCGGCCACATACAAATAAGATTTACCGGAAGCCAATTGGATCTTGTCTACACCAGCAGTGAAATCGGTAATCAGCGCATAGTCGTTCGTACCAGACTTCTTCGCCAAGCCATCGTCATAGAACACCCGGCCGGTCACGCCGAGCACGAACACATCGTGGCCGCCATTCCCGGTCAGCGTATCGATGCTGCCACGACCGTACAGCGTCGTTGACGCCGGCACGCCGCTGATGATGTCTGCATCTGCACTGCCCGCCAACGTGTCGTTGCCATCGGTACCATTGATGAATCGACGCGTATCGATGGTGAAATTCGCTGACGTACCGGCCGACCCTGTATTGCCGGCAGCGTCGGTGTAATCGCTGCCGACGGCGATGCTGTTGACCGAAGCCAGCATGCCTACATTCGGCGTATAGGTCGCGGTCCAGAGCTTGCCGTTGGTGCTGGTGAGACCTGACAGCGTACCGTTGGTCGCCGTCACATCGTTCATGTCGAAACCAGAGACGGCCTCGCTGAACGAGAAACTCA